>ERZ1026844.523-NODE-523-length-28037-cov-12.530841_pt1 | contig 28037 bp, 24 predicted proteins | sample MGYA00380152_ERZ1026844 | MGnify/ENA primary metagenome ERZ1026844 (study PRJEB33269, sample SAMEA4719788) | human gut metagenome | biome: human-associated habitat; feature: organic feature; material: feces | place: Cameroon | collected 2013-10 ... | reverse complement strand
CGTAGCCGGGCTTCATCAGGTTCTGCCAGCGGTAGGCCAGCGGCGTCATGCCGACGGCCTTTGCGCATTCCTCCGCGTGGCTCTCGTCGGCAAACGAGGCCTGCGGCATGCCATAGCCGCGCATGGCGCCGGCCGCGGGCCGGTTGGTGAAGACGGTATAGGCGTCGCCCTCAAAATTGGGGCAGGGATAGTGCTGGTTGAACGAGCCCATCGCCTTTGCCACGATCGAATGGCCGTGGGAGGCATAGGAGCCCTGGTTGGAGAAGCATTCGACCTTCTTGGCGGCGATGGTGCCATCTTTGCGCAGCCACGAGATGATATGGGTGCGGATGGCGTGGCGGACACGGTTGGAGACGAAGGTCTCCTCACGCGAGCAGTCGAGCTTGACACAGCGGCCGCCTACCTGCGTGCAGCACCAGGCGCACAGCGGCTCATACAGCGCGTCCTGCTTGTTGCCGAAGCCGCCGCCGATGTACGGCTTGATGATGCGGATGTCGCCCCACGGGCGGCCGAGCGCCTGGCCGACGACGCGGCGGATGATGTGCGGGATCTGCGTGGAGCTGGTCACGACCAGACGGCCGTTTTCCTCGTAGCAGAAGCAGCCGTGGTTCTCGATGTGGCAGTGCTGGACCGTCGGCGTCTCGTACCAGCCCTCGACCTTAATAAGGCCGGGTTCCTTGATCGCCTCGGCATAATTGCCCGCGGCGGCGGTCGTGTGCTTGAGGATGTTGTTGGGGAACTTCTCGTGCAGCTGGGGCGCGCCGGGCTCCATGGCCTTCTGCACGTCGAGCACGAACGGCAGCTCCTCATATTCGACCTCGATGGCGCGCACAGCCTGCATGGCCGCGACCTCGTCCTCCGCGATGACGGCGCAGACGTCGTCGCCGTAGTAGCGCACATGCCGGTTGAGCAGGTGCCGGTCGGCGATGTCCTGGTGTGACGGATCCATCGACCACGGGTGACCGGCGGTCGGGAACGGGATGTCGGGCACGTCGAAGCAGGTCAGGATCTTCACGACGCCGGGGATCTTCTCCGCCTTGCTGATGTCGACCGACTTGACGAAGCCGTGCGCGATGGTCGAGTGCTTGATCCGGACGAGCAGCGCATCCTTCGGGGCCAGATCATCATAGTATTTTGTCCGGCCGGTCGCCTTGTCGAAGGCGTCGACACGGACCTCACTTCTGCCTACGATGTTCATTCGGGTACCTCCATTTTTGCCGGGTGATCGGCAAAACCCGGGCTTTGGCCCCGGATCCTGCCAGTTTTCCGATGTTATTGCTCCTATTGTAGCATACAGTTTTTCGAAGAGAAAGTGGATTCATTATCTTACTTCATGAATAACGACTTTTTTCGTGACTGTCGAAAATTCCGCATACTTCTTGCGGAAAACGGCAAAAATCCCTATACTGATTTGTAGAAAATCACAAGGAGTCTGGCTATGTCTGAATTTACCGCTGCTCCCATCGGCTGCCTCATCATGGCGGCAGGAAATGCGTCCCGCTTCGGGGAAAACAAGCTGACGGCGAGCTTTGCCGGCAAGAGCCTGTTTTCGCTCGCGCTGGCTGCGATCCCCGCGGACACGTTTGCCCGCGTCACCGTCGTTTCCCAGTATCCGGCGCTTTTGCAGGAGGCGGAGCAGGCCGGGTTTCATGCCATCCGGAATGACCGCCCGGACGACGGCATCAGCCGGACCATCCGCCTCGGCACCGAGGCCATGGCGGACTGCGCCGGGATCCTCTACATGGTCGCCGACCAGCCGCTCCTGCGGCAGGAGACGGTCCTGCGCATCGTGCAGGACTGGCGGCAGCACCCGGGCTGCATCGTCGGCGCGGCCCACAACGGCCATCGCGGCAACCCCTGCCTGTTCCCGGCGCGGTTTTTCCCGGAGCTGTGCGCGCTCGAGGGCGACCGCGGCGGCTCCTCCGTCATCCGCCGACACGAAGACGCCCTCCGCCTCGTCGAAGCCGCCGAACCCGAGCTCTCCGACTGCGACACCAAACAGGCCCTGGAAATCCTAAAGGGACAGGCGTGAGCCTGTCCTCTTTTCATGCCCGGTGGCCGCCGATCTGGTGGAAGCGGGTGCGGGCGGTGGCGCCGTCCTGGAGGCTCATGGCTTTCAGGACGGCGTCTTTGCCGTATTTTTCACGGATGGCGAGCAGCGTCTGCTGCATGCTGCGCTCGCGGGCGGCCTCCTCCGGCGGCTGCGCGGGCTGCGTTTCCGGGTCATCGGAAAAGAGGCTCAGCTGGCAGAATTCTTCCGCCGGCTGCGCGTCCTGCTCCGGCAGGACGTGCTCCGCGACGAGATACATCCGGCGCACGAGCAGCCGCCGGTCCACGATGCGGTCAAACAGCTCGCCCGCCGCGCGCAGCAGCTGCCGGGTCGAGGCGGTGTGCGCGCCCAGCCGCTGCGAGCCGTGCGCGGCCTTCGGGACCGGCCGCCCGTACGGGTCGGTCGTGACCGGGCCGTGATAGGCCCCGCGCAGCTCCGGCCAGGTCAGGCTCTCGCGGTCGTAGCCGACGCTCAGCACGAGCTGGTCGGTCACGAGCCCCTTTCCCACCAGATCCAGCGCCAGCGCGTCGGCCATCTCCAGCAGCACGAGCCGGGCCTTGTCAAAGACATACGGCTCCTGCAGCACCTGCCCGGAGCTGAGGCTGTGCGATTGCGGGCGGTAGGCCTTGATATCGGCGATCGTGCACGGCTCCCAGCCCCACGCGTGGTCGATCAGCAGCTCCGCCTGCACGCCGAACATCCGGTAGAGCAGATCTTCGTTATAAAATTCGTCCGGCCCGCCGAGCGAGCAGCGGGCGATATCACCCATCGTATAGAGGCCCTTCGCCTCGAGCTTCCGGGCGTATCCGCGGCCGACGCGCCAGAAATCGGTCAGCGGCCGGTGGCTCCAGAGCGTCTGCCGGTAGCTGCGCTCGTCGAGCGCGGCGATGCGCACGCCGTTTTCATCCGGCGGGGCATGCTTGGCACCGATGTCCATGGCGATCTTGGCCAGATACAGGTTCGTCCCGATCCCGGCGGTCGCGGTGATGCCGGTCGTGCGGAGCACGTCGAGGATCATCGTCCGGGCCAGCGCCTGCGCGTCCCGGCCGTAGAGACTGCGGTAGGGCGTCACGTCGATGAAGACCTCGTCGATGGAGTAGACATGGATGTCCTCCGGCGCGATATATTTGAGGTAGATCCGGTAGATCTGCGTGGAGACCTGCATATACAGCGCCATCCGCGGCCGGGCGATGATGAAGTCCAGCGCCAGCTCCGGCTGCGCCGCGAGCGCGTCGGCGTCGCAGCTGCTGCCGGTCAGCGTCCGGCCGGGTGCGCGCTGCCGCCGCCCGGCGTTCACCTGCCGCACACGCTCGTTCACCTCAAACAGCCGCGCCCGGCCCCCGATCCCATACGCCTTCAGCGGCGGCGAGACCGCCAGGCAGATCGTCTTCTCCGTCCGCTCCTCATCGGCCACGACGAGATTCGTCTTCAGCGGGTCAAGCCCCCGCGCCGCGCATTCCACCGACGCATAGAAGGATTTGAGATCGATGGCAAGATAGGTCCTGTCCGGCATCCGCGCCGCCCCCTTTCTGCGGCTATCATACCACCGGCAGCGGTCTCCGGTCAAGAATTTTTCGAATATTTGTTCGATTTTCATACAGAGGAAAAGCCTTCCGCAAGGAAGGCTTTTATAATTCTATCAACGTGACCTGTGCAGGTTCTTGTGTACACACGCACAGCGAATACCCGTCGAAGACCGGCAGCAGCTGCAGCCGCGCGTCCGGGCGGGCGGGAAACTGGCCGTCCGGCGCAAGGACGATCGCCTCCGGCAGGGCGGAAAGGCCGCGGCCGGTGTATTTGAGCCAGCTCTCCTTCGCGCACCAGAGGTCAAAAAATGCCGCTTCGCCGCGCGAGCGCAGCCATTCGGCCTCCTCCGGCGCGAAAAACCGCCGCGCGAGCGCCAGCGCCCGGCAGGGCCGGTGCGCCTGCAGGTCGAGCCCGACCGGCGCGTCCGCGAACGCGCAGACCCAGCGCCCGCCGCTGTGCGAGATGCTGAAGTGCAGCTCCGGCGCGGCGGGGAACCAGGGCTTTCCCTGCGCCTGCCGGGCGAGCGTGCAGTCCGTCATCTGCGGCGCGGCCAGCGCCGCGGCCCGGCGCAGCAGCCGGTGGGAGGCCTCCAGCCCCTCGGGCAGCGGCGCAGCATAGATCGTCACATCCGTCATGCTTCCAGCGGCGTGACGGCCGTGCGCACCGCCTGCACGATCCAGCGCGAGGCGTGGCCGTGGCCGGTGCAGGTGACGAGGGTGAGGATATGGTCCTCCGCGCCCGGCGTAAGCCCGGTATCGAGCACGGACGCTTCCTGCGCGTACTGCAGAACGGCATCGATCTGCGCCGCGTCGGTCAGCGCGGGCAGATAGAGCGGCTGCGTGACCGGTGCCTCATAGGCGGCGAAGATCGTGAAGGTGTAGACCGTGTCGCCCGCGCGCACGTAGACCAGCGGCGCGGACTCCCAATGCGCCTGCTCGGCGTAGAAGCGGAGCGTGGCGAACATGGCGTCGCTCTGCATCCGGTGGCCGTAGATCAGCGTGTTGAAATCCGAAAAATCCGGCGCGGAGCGGTGATCCAGGAAGATCGCGCCCAGCTCGTTCGGCTCGTTTTTCCAGGTGTTGTGGAGGTAGTATTCGTTGTCGGTCCCCTGCATGAGGGGGTAGGAGATCTGCGTGTTCGGCAGCCACAGCCAGCCGAGCACCTCCGGGTTGACCTGCCGCAGGGCCTCCACGTCCATCCGCGCGAACATCTGCAGATACGGGTCCTGCGTCTCCTGCTCTTCCGCGTGCGTCTGCGCGGCAGACTCGGCCGCGGGCAGCTCTGCCCCGGCAATGGCCGCGGCCTCGGCGTAGCTCTCCGCGCCCTTCCGGTCCTCCGTCTGCCGCCGGAGCATGCCGAACAGCCCGACGACCAGCCCCGCCGCCAGCACCACGATCAGCACGATCCGCACCCAACGCTTCATAAGCAGTTTCCTCCCTTTTCTTCATTTGTTTTTTCCATTCTATCACATTCCTCCCCCCGCTTCCAGCCCTTTCTTGTCGGAAGCGCACCAAAGGCTCCCCTGGAAGGGGAGCTGTCAGCCGCAGGCTGACTGAGAGGTTGTCACAAATTTGCTGCGGCCTCTCCGTCTCGGCTTCGCCGAGCCACCTCCCCTGGGAGGGGAGGCTTTGGACGCGCGCACCCCAAGGCTTCCCCTATGAGGGGAAGGCCACGACGCACGCAAAAGCGGCTCTGCCGTTGGCAGAGCCGCTTAAATCTCACGCCGTGCGGCGCTTTCTGCCCGCGCAGGTCACGAGGGCGAGACCGAGGGCGCTGAAGATGGCGAGGACGTAGTACAGCCCGCTCGCGTCGCCAGTCTTCGGCACGTCATAGCCGGGAACGACCGGGGTTTCCGGGGTTTCGGGAGTCTCGGGCGTTTCCGGAGTTTCCGGCGTCTTGGGTTCCTCGGGCTGGTCGGGGCCGGGCGTAGGTTCCCAATGCGACTGCCAGTGGTTTTCCCAGCTCCGGCCGCTGCGGTCGACCTGCGTCGTTGTGATCTGAACGTCGTTGGAGTAGCGGGTCAGCGTTTTTGTCTCGGTGCAGGTCCGGTCCTGTGTGGTCGTGACCAGCTGCTCCTGCTCCGACCCGGAGCGGATGATCTTTGCGACCGGGTCCGTGATCGCCAGATTGACCAGCACCCGCAGATCGACCTTCTGCGTTCCGGACGCAATGCCGACAAACGTCTGCGCCGTCTTTTTCTCGCCGTTCTCCGAACGTACTTCCGACGAATACAGATAGACGCCCGTCTCCAGCTGATGCGTCCCCTCCAGCCGCAGCTCAACGTTCGCGTTGTTGGAAAGCTTCAGCCCATCGATCGTATAAGTGCCATTTTCCGACGTTCCAGTCAGTTCAGACAGCCTTTTTGTGCCGATTTTCTTGTCACCCTGATAAACGTTGATCACCAAATCTTCATTTCTTGCATCCGGCGTCACTGCAAGCACAAAATCCAGTGACACATTGTAGGTCCCATCCGTATTTTTGCTTGCCACATTGGCCTTTGCGCCCTGGATCGTCTTTTCGTCCAGCAGCGTCGTGCGCGGCGTCGGGTCTTTCGTCTGTTTGATCAGGTAGTTATACAGCTTTTGGATCGTGCTCCTGGCCGGATCCGAAGCGAGGGTAAAATTACTACCACCTAGATACTTTATAACGCTGATTGCATCATCGTCGACACGATTGTCCGGATCGCAGTTGCCGAATTTCCAAATTGCCGCCTGTGTCGCTGTCAGTGCCTGACCATCAGTCAGTGCCGCAATTTCGGAATCTGTCAGGCCATGTACTGTCTCGCCCTTTTCACGCAAAATTTTTTTCAGATTTTCCAGACTTCCAATTCCGCTGCTTGTGCCCCAATAGCCCTCATACGCGATCGCGCGGATATGCTTTGCTGCCTCATCATTGTAATAATCGGCGTCTTCTACATTTTCCATTGCGTATTTCCAGCCTTCCTTTGCATCTGTCTGGAAATCCGCACAGTATGTGTAATACTTGTTTCCTTTTTCATCTTCCAAAACGAACTGATGCGCCAGCCAGGTATTGTATCCACCCCCATTGACGCGGTAACTGCTTTCCAGCCTGTATTCGCCCTTCCACTGGTAAGGAAGGTCACTGGGGCTGTCTTCCCAGGTTTTATTCGTTCTGCCATACAGATCATTTCCGTCAAAGTGTCCGTCGCCGGGTTTTGGGACAGTCGGCTGCAGGGAACTCATATTGGTTTCCCCGTGTCCTTCGCCCTTCCTCACATTTTCCATTTCCGCGTGAAGCGTCCCGTTTGTGACCGTCACGGTTGCGGTCTCGGTATGCACGGTCTGCCTGTAGACCCGCGTGACGGTCTCCGATACGGTCTGTACGCTGTCGGTCGTATCCTGCTGCATGGGCTGGGTCACGGTCTTCGTGATGGTGATCGTGCCGTAGACGCTGTCGCTCTTGCTGGAAAGCAGCTGGCCACCCGCGCCCTTCCGCGTCGTCGTCACGCGATAGCCCACGACCTGCGGCTCCGTACTACCGGAGTTCTCAACGACTTCCCGGATCTCCTCCACCGTCGTTTCCGTAGTCACGCCGCTCTCATCCGTTACCGGTGCAGTCGGGTCCGGCTTCTGCGGCGGCGTCACGACGGCGGATATGGTCGTCGTCGCGTCGCCGTCCGGCTCCCGTTCTCCTATCGGCTTTTCTGCCCCTTCCACATCGGTGCGGCCGGTTTCTTCTATGGTCGTCGATTTCGGTGTCAGTTCCCGGGTCGTGACGGTCTTGGCGTAGGAGATCACCTTACCAGTTTCATCTTTGATTTCCTCATAGACGGTCGTGATCTCCACATCCTTGCCGTCTGTCGTTTTTCCCGTGGTCGTTTCCGTATGCTTTCCGTTTTCATCGAAGGTCATATTTCTATCGGCTCCGAGCGCTGCCAGTGCATCCTTCGGATCTGCTGTGCCGGAGAATTCCTGATTTTTTTCCTCGCCGGGCTTCAGCGCTGCTTCCACGCCGGTATAGTCCGCCGTCGCTCCGGTCGGGGTTTCGGTCCGCGCTGTTTCCTCGGACTTCACGGTCTCGGTCCCTGCCGGGTTCTCTTCGCCTTCTTCGATACCTGTCCGGGTGATCGTCTTGGCGGTTTCTTTACCGGAGGGCTGATCTTCTTTTGTCTCCGTTGTCGTTTTTGTTTCCGTCGTCAGCTCGCTGCCGGTCTGCGTCCCGGTCGTATCCCGGGAGCCGTCCGGGCCGGTGACCGTCGTTTCCGTTGTCGTCTCGCTGCCCTTGACGGTCGTTCCGTTTTCCTCTGTGCCGTCGCGGCCCTCCCACTCCTTCTCCGTCGTCGTGGTCGTCGTGGTCTGGCCGGGGGCGGGGGTATCTTGCTTGGTATCGGTGGTGACGGTCTCGGTCACGGTTGGGTCTTCCACTGTACCTGCCGGTGGGTCGGCGGCAAGGGCGGTGGCGCTGAGCAGCCCGATGCACAGGCTGGCGATCAATAAACAGCTGATGAGTGTACGGACTTTGCGTTTCATGTTCAGTTCCTCCTGTTTTTTCAATAGGTCTGTTCTGCGGCGTTTGTGCCCTGCGGACACCCATGCCTTTTCCGGTATGGCACAGGTTTTGGTTGATATGGATACAAGATTCAGTTCTTCCAGACTTTCTTTTTTCATGCAGGATTATACCACCCGTACCCCGGAAAGGCAGTCGAAAAACAGCCCCGGCAGGACATCCGGAAACGGATGCTCTGCCGGGGCTGTTTTGTGCCGGTTTTTCAGTCGTTGGGGGTATCGGTCAGGACCTTGCCGATGTTCCACAGATGGGCCGCGCGCTGCGCGGCGTCCAGCCGCTCGGCCGGGCGCTCATAGCGGATCTCCGCCGTGTGCGAGCCGCAGTCGAGGCAGGCCACGTAAAAGCACCAGCCGTTTTCCTCCTCCATCAGTCCCGCGCCCCCGCAGATGGGGCATTCCTGCAGTTCGATCTCCTGATAGCTTTCCATTGTTGACGCTCCTGTTCCTTCCGGCCCGCGGGCCGTGCTGTTACGCTCCAGTATAGTCCATCCGCCGCGCCGCGTCAACCAAAACCGCACTTGACGCTCCGCCCCGCCGCCCGCTATACTAAAGGAAAAACGAAAAGAGAACGCCCATGAAAGAAAAAACCGTCTTTTTTGACCTCGACGATACCCTGTATGACCGTTCCGGCCCGTATCTGGCCGCGTTCCGCCAGTTTTTCGGCGGGCGGTATGAAGATAAAGCCACGCAGGCCTATCAGGCCGTCATGCACCGCGGCTACGAGGTCTTTACCGCCGCCCACACCGGCAAGATCAGCATGGACGCCATGCACATCTACCGCCACCAGATCGGTCTGCTCGACGTCGGCATCCGCATCACGGCGGCGCAGGCGCTGCAGCTGCAGGCCATCTATGCCGCGCAGCAGCAGCGGATCACGCTGTCCGCCGCCGTCCGCGCCGCGCTGGACTACTGCCGGGAGGCGTACCGCGCCGTCGGCGTCATCACCAACGGCAGCGTCGGCCCGCAGCAGGGCAAGCTCCGCAGCCTCGGCCTGGAGCATTGGGCCGAGGCGAAACTCGTGTTCATCTCCGACGCCTGCGGCGTCATGAAGCCCGCGCCGGAGATCTTCCGTCTGGCGCAGACGGCCGCGGGCGGCGGGCCGTGCGTCTTCGTCGGCGATTCGTGCTCGCAGGACATCGCCGGGGCCTCCGCCTGCGGCTGGCAGACCATCTGGCTCAGCCGCACCGGCGAGTCCCCCACCGCCTCGCCGACCCTGACCGCCCGCTCCGAACAGGACCTCCTCCCCTGCCTGCAGGCACTGGCGGAGTGAGAAAAGGCTCCCCTCTCAGGGGAGCTGTCTGCGAAGCAGACTGAGAGGTTGTATCAAATTTGCCGCAACCTCTCCGTCTCGGCTTCGCCGAGCCACCTCCCCTGGAAGGGGAGGCTTTGGTGCGCACCCCAACGGCTTCCCCTATGAGGGGAAGGCATAAAACGCCCGGCTCCCCGATAGGGGGCCGGGCGTCTGGTTTGTATTTACGCGTTCGCGCGATAGAGGAACGTCACGATCTGGGCGCGGGTGCAGAGGGCATCCGGGGAGAAGGTGATTGCGCTCGTTCCGCTGGTGACGCGGAGGGCGACGGCCCAGGCGACGGGGGCGGCGCAGTAGCTGGTCTCGGGGACGTCCGTGTAGCCGCTGTTCGCGTAGCCGGAGGGCGAGCCTGCCGCACGGTAGAGGAACGTCACGATCTGGCCGCGGGTGCAGGGGGCGTCCGGGGAGAAGGTCGAAGCGCTCGTGCCCTTTGCCACGCCGGTCTGGACGGCCCAGAGGACAGCGTCATAGCAGTAATCCGTGGACTTCACGTCCGCGAACGGGTTTTCCGCCAGCGCGGGCGCCGGGCAGCCGGCCGCACGCCAGAGGAAGGTCACCGCCTGCCCGCGCGTGCAGGCCGCGTCGGGCGAGAAATGCTTCGCATCCGTGCCGGACGCAATGCCATTCTTCACCGCCCAACGGACCGCCTCGTTGTAATACGCGCCGCCAGCCACATCGGAGAACGGGTTCGACCCGATCGCCGCCGGGAGCCAGAAGGGCAGGTCGCCCTGCGGCTGGTCCGCGTCGGCGGATTTTTCCGTGACGGTCAGCGTGATATAGATGAAATGCGTCGCGCCGGTCTCGGTATAGACGTAGATGGTGTCCTTGTACGTGCCGGGTTTCAGGCCGTCGGCCGGAGCAACGGTCACGGTCATGCCGCTGATGTCGGCGGTAAAGTAGTTGTGGTCAGACTCCGCACGATCAAGTGCAATCGTGCCGGTGAAGCCGACGGTCGCACTGGTGCTTCCGCCTTCCGCGATGGTGCCGAGGTCCACGTTCTTGCCAGTGCCATAGATGCTGTCGATCTCGTCTTTGCTCCACTTGGCGTAATACGTATCTCTAACGTTGGGCGTACCCGTAAGCTCCTGCGTGCATGCTTCGTCGCTGTACCAGCCTTCAAACTTGTAGCCATCTCTGATCGGTGTAACAAGTTTAAAACTGTCCTTATGCCAACCTTCCCAGCTCGGGATCATGCCGCCGTTCAGAACGGCGAAGATGGCGTTCTCGCTCTCATAGGCGCTTGTATCCTTAAATCCGGTCGCATTTTCTGCCGTATCAAAATAGAATGCGATCTTAGAAGCGTTGGTAGCAGAGAAAAAATTCTCACTTGCATGATCTACGTTAGAACACCGGCTCAAATCTACCGTCGTCAATTTATTTTGCAGGAAGAACGCATCTCCGCCAGACGGCAACGCGGAAACGATTATTTTTTCGATTGCCGCAGTGCTCGGGCCGCCTGTCCAAGCTACTCCGCAGAAAAACTGCCCCGGAATAAAACCTCCGTCAAGTTTGAGTTCTTTTAATTTTGAAAAATGCCTGAATGATTCGCTGCCGCTGAGGTTGGTTCCGTTCAGCTCCATATATTCGGCTGTGCAGCCCTGAAAAGTCCATGGTTCAACGTTGATGCTGTTGTCGCCGAAGATGAGTTTTTTCATATCGGCACCGTTGAATGCGCCGCCGTTGATCTTCGTAACGTTCGTCGGCACCTCATACACATCAATTTCTTCTCTGCCGCCCGGATAGGCGTATAACGTGCTGCCGTCCGTACTGAACAGCACGCCGTCAACGAGCTTGAAGTTCGGGTTGCCGTTCAACTTAAATGCTTTTGCCGCGTAAGTTGAAATTCCGTAACTCTTGATCGTTGCAACGCTATCGCTGATATCATATTCCTCGATCATACTTTCGCCATCAGTTGCAGACTGACCAATTGTAGTCACACCGTCTTCGACTACAAACTTCGTGATCTGAGCCGCATAGGCTGCCCACGGCTGACTTCTAAAGCCGCTATAGTCCGCCATAGCGCCCGTTCCGGAAATGGTCAGGGTGCCGTTTTCATACTTCCAAGTGACATCGGACTCGCTGCCTTTCGCGCCGCAGTTGCCGGACGTGGCCACGTCTTCCGCCAGCGCTGTCGTTGGCAGCAGCGTCACGGCCAACATCAGCACCAATATCCATGCGAGAAGTCTCTTTTTCATGGTTTCTTCCTCCTGATCAAAAAGTTGTTCTGTTTCCTGACGGGAAACAGAAACAGGAGATATCTCCTGTTCGAAATTCATTGAAATTTTACCACATATAGGCAGGCTTTTCAAGTGGGGGGACGGTGTTTTTTAAGTGGATGCTACAGAAATTTTAAAATATTTCGGAATCTGCGGCGTTCGAATCCCTTCCGTCACCTTCGGTGACAGCGTCCCTACCCCTTTTGTCCCTTCGGGACATTTCCCCCTGATAGGGGGAATCGGCCCCTGAAAGGGGAGCCAAGGGGTGCGGCGCACCCCGTTGCCTTCCCCTCATAGGGGAAGCCATCCGCTGCGGCGGGGCTTCAGCCCTCACGCGCGGCGGCCGAGCTGGTAGAAGGCGACGGCGCTGGCGGCGGCGACGTTGAGGGAGTCGACGCCGTGGTGCATGGGGATGCGGACGGTGAAGTCGCAGGCGGCGATCGTCGCGTCCGCGAGCCCGTCGCCCTCCGTGCCCATGACGACGGCGAGCTTCTCCGCCTGCATCAGGCGCGGATCGTCGAGACGGACGGAGTCGTCCCGCAGCGCCATGGCCGCCGTCCGGAAGCCCTGCGCGCGCAGCAGCGCTGGCCAATCCTCCGGCACGTACGCCCACGGCACCTGAAAGACCGTGCCCATGCTCACGCGGATGGTGCGGCGGTACAGGGGATCGCTCCCTGCGCTCGTCAGCAGCACCGCGTCCATGCCCAGCGCCGCCGCGGAGCGGAAGATCGCGCCGAGGTTCGTCGGGTTCATCACATTTTCCAGCACCGCCACGCGCGTCGCGCCCCGCAGCACCGCCGCCGGGTCCGCCAGCGGCGGCCGCCGCATGGCGCAGAGCATCCCGCGCGTGAGATGAAAGCCCGTGAGCTTCGTCAGCACGTCCTCCTCCGCCGCATAGACCGGCACGCCGGGGCAGCGGGCGAGCAGCGCCGCGCCCTTGCCGGTCACGTGCTTCGTCTCCATCAGAAACGACACCGGCGCGCATCCCGCGTCCAGCGCCCGGCCGATGACCAGCGGGCTTTCCGCCACGAACAGGGCGTTCTGCGGGTCGGCCCGGTTGAGCAGCTGATTTTCCGTCAGGCGGGCGTACACGTCCAGCTCCGGCGCGTCAAAGTCGGTGATCCTGCGCAGATCCATAATTTTTTCTTCCTTTTGTCTGTTTTTTTCGGAAGTATTATAGCATTGACAAGCGCCGGCCGCAACTTTATAATCGCGGGTAGAAACGCAGAAAGTGAGAATGTACCATGTATCAGCTTGCGATCTTTGATCTTGACGGCACGCTCCTCGACACGCTGGCCGACCTGCGGCAGGGCATCAACTACGCGCTTGGCACGCAGGGCTTCGCCCCGCGGTCGATGGCGGAGGTCCGCGCCTTCGTCGGCAACGGCATCCGGAAGCTCGTCGAACGCGCCGTCCCGGCCGGGACGAGCGAGGCGCAGATGGACGCCGTCTACGAAGCCTTCAACCCCTACTACGCCAGGCACTGCGCCGACCTGACCGCGCCGTATGACGGGATCCTCCCGCTGCTGCAGAAGCTGCAGGCGCAGGGCGTGGTCTGCGCGCTGGTATCGAACAAGCCGGACTACGCCGTGCAGACGCTCGCGGCGCAGTATTTCCCGGGTCTGCTCGCCGCCTCCGCCGGGGCGAAGGACGGCGTGCGGAAAAAGCCCGCGCCGGATTCAGTCTTCGCCGTCATCCATCAGCTGGGAGCGGAGGGGCTGCGCGCCGTCTACATCGGCGACTCCGAGGTCGACCTGCAGACCGCGCAGAACGCGGCGCTGCCCTGCATCTCGGTCAGCTGGGGCTTCCGCGACCGGAGCGTGCTGAAGCAGGCCGGAGCGGCGTGCATCTGCGACACGGTGGACGCGCTTTATCAGGCCATCTGCAACGGATAAAAACAGCCCGCGGCATCACGCATGCCGCGGGCGTTTCTTATTTCCGGTTCAGTCTCCGGCAGACGGCCTTGACCGCGCCGATGCAGACGCAGATCCCTCCGGCTACCAAAACAGACGTCAAAAGCTCCATGATGCCCCTTCCTTTCTTGTCTGCAGCTGCTCCGGCAGCCGGGGCAGCTGCGCGAGCACGGCGCAGGCCGCGCTGTGCGCATCCTCGGTGTTCAGACCCAGCGACTGCTGCATCCGGCCGGACAGCTGCTGACAGCAGCCCGCGTAGCGCTCGGCCTCGGCCCGGCCCGCGGGCGTCAGAAAGACGTTGCCGTATTTTTTCTTCTCCGCCAGCCCCGCACTGCACAGATTCCCGATCATGGAATGCACGCTCGGCTTCGTCACGTGCAGCTGCCCGGCGATGTCCATGCACCGCGCGCCCGTCTCGTTCTTGCACAGCTCGAGCAGGATCAGCAGATATTTGATTGCAGACGCGGTCAGCGGCTTGGGTGCATTCGTCATTTGGAACCTCCGGTCCTGCGCCGGGAAAGCGGGCGCGGCGTTTTGGTGGTGTTTTTTGTTCTTTTGGTTAGTCATCTCTAACCTTCCGATAGTTTAACACCTCTAACCCGTGCTGTCAAGCTTTTTTTCGCGCCTGTGCACCGGCCGGGATCCGACGGTTTTCTTCCGGCCGGTCTTCTGCTATAATATCTTCAAAATATACGCCGGAAAGGAACCGATATCATGAAAAGCACTGCAAAAGAGCTGGCGCTCGGCGGGATGTTTACGGCGCTGGGCGTCGTGTTTCTGTGCCTCGGCGGGATCGTACCGCTGGCGCTGTACGCGTGCCCGATCCTGGCGTCGGCCGTGCTGCTGCCGGTGCGGGAGAACTGCCGGAGGAGCGTCGTCTGGAGCTGCTACGCGGCGATCGCCGTGCTCGGGACGCTGCTTGGCCCGGATAAGGAATCGGCGCTGCTGTTCGTCTTCCTCGGCTACTACCCGATCGTCAAGCCGCGCTTCGACGCGATCCGCAGGCGGCCGCTGCGCCTCGCGGCCAAGCTCCTGCTGGCCATCGCGGCAGTCGGTGCGGAGTACGCGTTTTTGCTGTTCGTGCTGCGGCTGGAGGCCGTCGTCACGGAGCTCTCATCCACCGCCCCCGCCCTCCTCTGGGCCACCGCCGCCCTCGGCCTCGCCCTCTTCCTCTTCTACGACCTCTGCCTGGACAGGCTGACGGCGCTGTATCGGAGGAGGAGAAAATAAGGAAAGCCCAAAGGCCTCCCCTTCCAGGGGAGGTGGATCGGCGAAGCCGAGACGGAGAGGTCGTGCTGGGAAGAGACCACCTCTCAGTCGCCTGCGGCGACAGCTCCCCTGAAAGGGGAGCCTTTCCGCTGCGGCGGGTTCACCCCTCAGGCGCTCCGCGCCAGCTCCCCTTGACAAGGGGAGCCTTGGGTACGTACAAAACAAGAAAATCTCCCCGCAAAAAGGTGCAGACCAGCAAATCTGGTCTGCACCTTCTATTGACTGCAAATATTCAACCGCAACTGCTCACAAATTCGGTGTCCTGTATCAGGCGGCGCGTAGTAAAAAACTCGTAGAGTGACTATCGAGTGGAACGACGCCTAAAAAATAGGGCCTTGCCTAAAATCAGATGCAAAATGCACCCCGTACCCCCAAGCGCCCTTTTCTCCCCTATCTTTTCCCGCGCAAGGGAAAAGATAGGGCCGTCGGAGACATACAGCAGTTCCAAATTTGATACAACCTCTCAGTCTCGGCTGCGCCGAGCCAGCTCCCCTGGGAGGGGAGCCTTTTCGTTATCTTCTGCCCACTGGGCGTAGAGGCTGCGCATCCAGGCCGGGACGTCCATGCCGTAGACGGCGTTGAGCCGCTCCGGGGTCAGGACCTGCGCGGCCGGGCCGTGGGCGATCTGGCGCCCATGATCCATCAAAAGCGCGTCCGTCCCGAACGACCGGGCCAGCGACAGATCGTGCACCACGCTCACCACCGCCCGCCCCGGCTCGCGGAGCCAGCTGCCGATGAGCGCGAAGATCTGCTTCTGATAGATGAGATCGAGGTGGTTCGTCGGCTCGTCAAGCAGCAGCAGCTTCGGGTCCTGCGCCAGGACCTGCGCGAGGAACGTCCGCTGCAGCTCACCGCCGGAGAGCGTCAGCACCGACTGCCGCCGCTTGTCCTGCAGACCGGCGAGGGTGAGCGCCTGCTCGACCTTCTCCCGGTCCTCCGTCTGGCTGCGGCCGAACAGGCCGCCCGCGTACGCGAACCGGCCGAGCCGCACGACCTCCTCGACCGTGAAGCCGTAGCCGACAAAATGATTCTGCGCCAGCACGCCGATCGCCTGCGCGCGCAGGGCGGGCTTCATCTTTGCCACGTCCTGGCCCGCAAACAGGACCCTGCCCGTATAGGGCACGCCCTGCGTGACGGCGTTCAGGGCCGTGGACTTGCCCGCGCCGTTCGGCCCGACGATCATGAGCCACTGCCCTTCCTCGACGGTGAACGAAAGCCCGTCGACGATTTTTTTCTGCCCAAACTGCACCGACAGGCGCGAAACTTCCAGCATCGGCATGCTCAGTGCTCCTTTCTGGACTGATAGAAGATGACGACGAACACGATCGCGCCCACGAAGCTCGTCACCACGCCGATCGGCAGCTCCAGCGGGTTCAGGAGCGTCCGCGCGACAAGGTCCGCCAGCATGAGGAAGACCGCGCCGCCGAACATCGCCGCGGGCAGCAGCCGCCGGTGGTTGGGGCCGACGAGCATCCGCGCCATATGCGGCGTCACAAGGCCGACAAAGCCGATCGTCCCGCCGATGGAGACGCAGACGCCGATGAGCACCGAGACCGTGATAAGCAGCACGAGCTTCGCGCGCTTGACATCCACGCCGATCTGACGGGCGTTGTCCTCGCCGACGGCGAAGGCGTTGAGGATCTGCGCGTGCAGCAGGATCACCGCGCCGCACACGGCCAGCGCGAGTGCCAGCACGGCGGCATTCTGATACGTGCTGCCGCTGAGCGAGCCCATGGTCCAGAAGGTGATCTTCTGGACCTTATCGGCGGCAAAGGTGATGACGATGCTCATGATGCTCGAGACGAACATCGAGAAGATCACGCCGATGAGGATGATCGTGTTGGTCGAGAGCGACCGGTCGAGCTTGTACGAAAGCCCGAGGATGACCAGCAGCGAGCCGAACGCGAACAAAATCGCCATCACCATCGTCCCCGCGAACGGGAAGCCGGGCAGCGAAATGCCGAAGGCGATGGCGCAGACCGCGCCGAGCGACGCGCCGGACGAGACGCCGAGCGTCGAGCCGTCGGCCAGCGGGTTTTTGAGCAGCCCCTGCATCGCCGCACCCGCGAGAGACAGGGCCGCGCCCGTCAGCGCCACGCACAGCACGCGCGGCAGCCGGATGGGCATGATGGACGAGACGAGCCCCTCGGGCAGCGCGCCGCCCGTGAGCTTCGCGGCAAAAAACGCCAGCGTGTCGCCAAGCGGCACGCGGACGCTGCCGATGCAGACGCAGAGGCACAGCACCGCCAGCGTCACGACCGCAAACAGAAGATACTCCCAGAGTCTGAATGTTTCGTGATACCGGCGCATGCTGTGCCTCCTGTGGATATTTTATTCTATAGTAATAGTTTACTCGCCGTAGACGAAGTCATACAGCGCCTGCGCGCCCTCGGCCAGCCGCGGAGCCGGACGGGAGAGCTCATTGTTCTGCAGGTTGAGGATCTTGCCGTTCTTGACGGCGGTGACATTCTCCCAACCCGGACGGGCCAGGATCTCCTCTTCCGGGGTGGGGCCTTCGCCGTAGTACATGGAGATGGTCACGATGTAATCCGGGTTGCGCTCGAGCACCTGCTCTTCGGAGATCTCGCTCCAGCCGGTCACGTCCGCGAAGCAGTTCTTGAGGCCCATCATGTTGGCGATCTCGTCCATGAAGGTGCCGGTGCCGGCCGTCCAGAGACCGTACTGCAGCGGGGAGACCTCAAAGTACACGGTCTTGCTGCCGTCGCCGGCGTTGGCCTTGATCTCGTCGAAGGTCTTCTGCATGGACTCGACGACGGAAGCCGCCTCATCCTGCTTGCCGACGAGCTCGCCGATCATGTGGATGGCGGTGTAGACACCTTCAATATCCTGCGCGTCGCTCACGACGACATGCACGCCCGCAGCCTCCAGCTGCTGGACCTGCTCGTCGGTCTGGGACATGGTGCTCATGAGCAGGACCTGCGGCTGCAGCTCGACGATCTGCTCGATGTTGGTGTCGCTGCCGGACTCGACAACCGGGATCTCGGTCACTTCCGCCGGATAGTCGCAGTATTTGCCGCGGCCGACCAGCAGATCGCCCGCGCCGATGGCGTAGAGGATCTCGCAGTCAGACGGGGTCAGGGCGACGATACGGGTCGCGGGCTCGTCCAGGGTGATCTCCCGGCCGGTCATGTCGGTCAGGGTCACGGCGGCGGACTCCTCCGCGGGTTCTTCAGCCGGTTCTTCGGCGGGTTCCGCTTCTTCGGCGGGCGCAGGTTCTTCGGCCGGAGCGGTCTCGGTCTGCGCGGGTTCGGTCTGCGCGGGCTCGGTCTTTGCGGCGCAGCCGGTCAGGACTGCCAGCAGCATCACGGCCGCCAGCAGCAGGGCAAGGATCTGATTCTTTTTCATGGTTTGGTTCTCCTTTATTATAATTCCAATACAAAAGGCCCCTCCCAGCAGGGAAGAGCCTGAAACCGCCCTGCGCGCAGCCTGCACGCAGGACGTACCTTGCCCATTCCCAGAAGCTCCGGCAGCGCCGCCGATCATTGCGGCCCTGCCTGACATACGTGACCAGGTCTCCCGGCTCTGCTTCTTCCTACCGGAGCCCCTTCCCGCCGTTCGGCAGTGGTGCTGGCTCCTTCGTCCGCATTACGGTTACTGGGTTAGCCCGGGCTTCGCACCCGGTTCCCACGGCGGCTGCCCGCCGGCGCTTTCGCGCGGAGACGTATGGTATTGAATTTCCTACATTTTATCCGCTTCTGTGCGAATTGTCAACCGATTTTCCCCATCTGCGCGGCTTTGGATGCATGATTTTTCCATAGCGTGGACGTTCCGGCGGGTTTTATGCTGGTCTTTCTGTATATATACGAATATTATTCATTTTATCTGCATCCCGCCTCCGGCTTTTTCTTCCGGTTTTTGCGTGTTTTTTTCTTCTTTTGTGCATTTTGTCCGCTTTCATGGACGTTTTGTACGAAAGAGTTGGCGTATTTTTCTTGCATCCGCTCTTGACAATATGCATTTCGTGTGTATAATTATGAGCATACAAAACAGAACCGACGAACCACTCGTCACAGGAGGAAATGAATATGAAAAAGTTACTTGCTCTGCTGCTTGCAGCCATCATGGTGCTGAGCCTCGCGGCCTGCGCCTCTACCGCAACGACCGACGCTCCGGCCCAGACCACCGAAGCTGCCGAGACCGCCGCAGAACCCGCGGCTGACACCGCCGACACCACGGAAGAGCCCGCAGCCGCTGAGATCTCCACCGTCGTCCCCGGCAAGCTGACCGTCGCCACCAGCCCGGACTTCGCCCCGTATGAGTTCTACGCCCTCGACGAGAACAACGATCCGCAGCTCGCCGGCTTCGACGTTGCGCTTGCACAGTATGTCGCCGATTACCTGGGCCTCGAGCTCGACATCATCCCGATGGACTTTGACGGCGTGCTCAACGAGCTTGCCACTGGCAACGTCGACCTCGGTATGGCCGGTCTGTCCCCGGATCCCGCCCGTGCCGACGCCATGGACTTCTCCGACATCTACTACTTCGGCGGCCAGAGCTTCGTCACCGTCAAGGACAAGGCCGATCAGTTCACCGATCTGACTTCCGCCAACAAGGCTGAGTACTCTATCGGTGCGCAGAACGGCTCCATCCAGTACGATCTGGCCGTTGAGAACACCCCGGACGCCGACATCGTCTCCCTGACCAAGGTCACCGACATCATCGGCGATCTGCTGAACGACAAGCTCGACGGTGCATTCATCGAGACCGCTGTCGCCGAGAACTATGCCAAGAACTACCCCGAGCTCGTCATCGTCTGCGACGTTCCTTATGATGTTGCCGGTTCCGCGATCGGCGTCATGAAGGGCAACGATTCCCTGATGAAGGGCGTCAACGAAGCCATCGCCGCCGCGCTTTCCGACGGCTCCATGGACAAGTTCGTCGCCGAGGCCAATGAGCTCTCCGTCGGCAACGTCTACGAAGGCCTGCTCGACGAGAACGGCAAGGTCGCCGAGGGCTAAGATCCCCGGAAACCACGACCCCATCACCTGAAATCTCACCGCAAGAGCCTCTCCCGCAGAAGGAGAGGCCCTTGTGTGCATTCTGATCGGAGGAAAAACCATGTTTACTGCCGCCGGCTTTGCCAAGGCTCTGGCCTATTGGAAGCTGTTTCTGCAGGGCGTCGTATGTACCGTCTGTTTGTCCTTTCTGACGGTCCTGTTCGGCTTCCTGCTCGCCCTTCTCATCACGGGTATGCGGATGTCCGACTTCCGGCCGTTCCGGGCGCTGGCCCTGACGCGCGACGGCCATGAGCGCGACGAGGGCTTCCTTGCGAAGCTCAGCCGCTTCAATCCCATCCGCTTCATCGCGTCCGTCTATGTCGAGCTGTTCCGCGCAACGCCGATGGTCGTGCAGATCATGCTCGTGTACTACGGCCTGTTCAACGGCGTGAAGGTCCTGCCGGGCTTCATGCTCTTCGGCTTCATCCGCTTTGAGCGGTTCTTCCCCGGCGTGGTGGCGCTGGCGCTCAACTCCGGCGCGTATCTGTCGGAGATCATCCGCTCCGGCATCCAGTCGATCGACGGCGGCCAGACCGAGGCCTCCCGCTCGCTCGGCATGTCCAAGCTGCAGACCATGCGCTTCATTATCCTGCCGCAGGCCATCCGCAACATCCTGCCTGCCATCGCCAACGAATTCGTCACCATCATCAAGGAATCCGCCATCTGCTTCACCATCGGCGTGCAGGACATCATGTCCGCCGTCAACTCCGTCAAGGGCGCGACCTACCGCATCACCGAGGCGCTGGTCATCGCGACGGCCCTGTACTTCTGCCTGACGTACCCGACGAGCAAGGTCATCGCGCACTTTGAGAAGAAGATGAGCGCGGGCTCCAGCCGCAACGCCGCGAACGTCGCGCACAAGCGCAAGGTCCAGGCACAGGAGGGCACGAAATGAGCAGTCTGATCGAGGTCAAGCACCTGAAAAAATACTATAACAAGGGCGAGATCAAGGCGCTCGACGATGTGAGCGTCAATATCGAGCGCGGCGACGTGATGGTCGTCATCGGCCCGTCCGGCTCCGGCAAGTCGACGCTGCTGCGGTCTTTGAACCTGCTGGAGGTGCCGACGGCGGGCGAGATCGACTTTGACGGCGTGGACATCACGAAGAAAAAGGTCAAAAACGAGGCCGGCAAGTGGGTCAAGCTCGATCTTGACAAGCACCGGCAGAAGATGGGCATGGTCTTCCAGCACTTCAACCTCTTCCCGCACATGACCATCCTCGACAACATGACCCTCGCGCCCATCCATGTCAAGCACATGCCGAAGGCCGAGGCCGAGCAGAAGGCACATGCGCTTCTCGAGCGCGTCGGGCTCGGCGACCGCGCGGAGGCCTACCCCATCCAGCTCTCCGGCGGCCAGAAGCAGCGCGTGGCCATCGTCCGCGCGCTCATGATGGAGCCTGAGGTCATGCTCTTTGACGAGCCGACGAGCGCGCTCGACCCGGAGATGGTCGGCGAGGTGCTCGAGGTCATGAAGGAGCTGGCACAGGAGGGCATGACGATGGTCGTCGTCACGCACGAGATGGGCTTCGCCCGCGAGGTCGGCAACCGCGTACTGTTCATGGCCGACGGCAAGCTCGTCGAGCAGGGCAGCCCGGCGGATATCTTCGAGCATCCGCAGAACCCCCGCCTGCAGGACTTCCTGAGCAAGGTACTGTGATTCCCACAGGGAAGCGACAGCGGCGCTTCCCTGTTTCTTTATCATGAAGGAGACGATCATATGACACTAAACAAGCAGCCGGCGCTGGACGCCATTGAGAAAGAACAGAACACCATCCTGCACGTGGCCGACGAGATCTGGGACTATGCGGAGCTTTCTCTGCAGGAGTTCCGGTCCGCGAAGCTCTACTGCGAGGTTTTAAAGCAGGAGGGCTTCCGCGTGGAGGAGGGCGTGTGCGGCATCGCCACCGCGTTTGCCGCGAGCTTCGGCTCCGGGCGGCCGCACATCGGCATTCTGGCCGAGTATGACGCGCTGTCCGGTCTCTCGCAGCAGGGCGGGCAGCTGGTCCACGCGGAGCGCACGCCCGGCGGCACCGGCCACGGCTGCGGGCACAATCTGCTGGGCGCAGGCGCGCTGGCCGCCGCGATCGGCGTCAAGGCCTGGCTGGAGCAGACCGGCTGCCCCGGCACCGTCACGCTCTACGGCTGCCCCGGCGAAGAGGGCGGCGCGGCCAAGGCTTTCATGGCACGCGACGGCCTCTGGAAGCAGCTCGACGCCGCGCTCACCTGGCACCCGGAGGACTGCAATGAGGTCATCACCGGCGGCTCGAACGCCTGCATCCAGGTGCAGTACACCTTCCACGGCGTCGCCTCCCACGCGGCGGGCGCGCCGGAGCTGGGCAGGAGCGCGCTGGACGCGGTCGAGCTCATGAACATCGGCGTGCAGTTTCTGCGCGAGCATATGACCGACGACGCGCGCATCCACTATGCCATCCTCGACGCCGGCGGCCGCAGCCCCAACGTCGTGCAGAGCGCGTCCACGGTCCTGTATATGGTCCGCTCGAAGCACGTGGCCGAGGCCGTGAAGCTGCAGGCGCGTGTCGACAAGATCGCCGACGGCGCGGCACTCATGACCGAAACGAGCTATACCCGCAAGTTCATCGACGGCACGGCCGACTGCCTGCCGAACCGCACGCTCGAGACCCTCATGCACGAAAACTTCGCCGCCCTCGGCGTACCGCAGTACACCCCGCAGGAGCTGGACTTCGCCAAAAAGCTCGCCGCGACCTATTCCAGCAACCAGGCCGTCCCCGGCACCGGCAGCCGCATGCAGGCGGACTACGCCCGCAAGATCCGCGCGCTGCAGCAGACCTCCGGCCACGCGATGAACGATTTCCTGCTCCCCTACTTTACGGGCGAAGCCTTCCGCGCGGGCTCGACCGACGTGGGCGATGTGAGCTGGCTGTGCCCCACGGCGCAGTGCTCCGTCGCCTCCATCCCGAACGGCTGCCCCGGCCACAGCTGGCAGATCGTCTCCTGCGGCACGACCTCCATCGCGCACAAGGCCGCGCTGCACGCGGGCCGCGTCATCGCCTGCACGGCGATCGACCTGTTTACCCAGCCGGAGCGGCTGGCTCAGGCGAAGGCGGAATTTGATCAGGCCGCGGAGGGCGGCTACGTCTGCCCCATCCCGCCCGACGCCGTCCCGGTCGTGGCGGACTGAGCGCAAAAAGGGCTTGACTTCCGGCCAAAATACAGGCATTATAGCGGTATAACATTCCGGAAACGAGGTTTTTTCTATGAACGTCGTCAACTTTGGTTCTCTCAATCTCGATCATGTCTACGCCGTCGACCATTTCTGCCGCGCGGGCGAGACCATCCACACGGCCGGCTACACGCAGAACGCGGGCGGCAAGGGCCTGAACCAGTCCATCGCCGTGGCGCGCAGCGGCCAAACACTCTGCCATGCCGGCATGCTCGGCGCGGGCGGCGAGCCGCTGGCGCAGCTGCTGGAGGGCTGCGGCGTCGATCTGCGGTATCTCGGCCGCACCGAGACCCCGCAGGGCCACGCCATCATCCAGGTCCAGCCCGACGGACAGAACTGCATCTTCCTCTACGGCGGCTCCAACCAGGCCGTCACGCCGGAGGACATCGACGCCGTGCTCTCGCACTTTGCCCCGGGCGATTATCTGCTGATGCAGAATGAGCTTTCGAACTTCACCTACCTGCTGCGCGCGGCGGTCGGCCGCGGGCTGCGCGTGGTGCTCAACGCTTCTCCCATCTCCGGGGAGGTACTGGCGGCCGATCTGACCGGCGTCGACTGGCTCGTGGTCAACGAGATCGAATGCGCCGCGATCGCGGGCTGCTCCACGCCGGAGGAGGGCTATGCCGCGCTGCGGGCGCGCTATCCCGGGCTCGGCATTCTGCTGACGCTCGGGTCCGAAGGATCCGTCAGCTGGAAGGACGGCGTGGAGATCCGGCAGTGCGCGTATCCGGTCCAGGCGGTCGATACGACCGGCGCGGGGGATACGTTCATGGGGTATTTTGTCGGTTGTCTGGCGCAGGGCATGGAGCGGAAGGACGCCATGCAGTATGCGGCCATGGCCGCCTCCATCGCCGTTACCCGCCCCGGCGCTGCCCCCTCCATCCCCATGATGGCCGAAGTCCGCGCCGCAGTGGAGGCCCTCTGAGTCGATCCAAAGGCTCCCCTTCCAGGGGAGCTGGCTCGGCGCAGCCGAGACTGAGAGGTTGTTGCAGATTTGCGACTGCCCGATGCCTCCGGCGGCCCCTTCTTTTCCGTCTTGCCGGAAAAGAAGGGGGAGAAAAGGGGCGCTGGGTTACAGTTGGGTGCGTTCTGCCTCTGAATTCAGGCAGGAACCGATGTTTCGGGTATCGTTCCACACGGTAGTCACCTTACGGGCGTCTGACTGCGCGCCGCCTGATACGGGAGTATCGGATTTGCAGCTAGTTGCCTTAGAATATTTGCAGTCAATAGAAGGTGCAGACCAGGTTTGCTGGTTTGCACCTTTTTGCGGGGAAGTTATCTTTATTTGCTTTGCACTTTGTAGGGGCGGGGCTCTGCTCCGCCCGTTCTTCTGATCAGATCGGCACCAGCGGGCAGATCAGAGCCCCGCTCCTACAGAACGCACCCCAAAGGCTCCCCTTTCAGGGGATGGCATTTGGATCTGCGCACCCCAAGCCTTCCCCTATGAAGGGAAGGCGGCGCGGCGGAGCCGCGACGGATGCGGTGGGGCAGTCCGTTTTTGCTCCCGCAATGCGATTTGCGCGCTTTGATATATCGATTTTCATATATGCAATTCGTGTTTTTATATCGATACGGCCATACTGATTTTTGCCGTTCAGAATCCGTCATATTTCACATAAAATCAGAAAAAACTTGATTTTTTCAAAAAAACTGCTATCGTTATTCTAAATGGAGCCGGCCGGGTTTGCGGGCGGCGAGATCTGTGAATGGGACCGGTTTATGAAGCGTTTCTTTTTTTTGCTTTTTCTGTGTCTTCCGCTGCTGCTGCTCTCCGGCTGCGCGGAAAAGGAGGCGTCGCGCGAGTGCTTCGCCATGGACACGGTGATGCAGCTGCGCGCCTATGGTCCGCAGGCTGCGGCCGCGCTGGACGCGGCGGAGCAGGAGATCTACCGGCTGGAGGGTCTTCTCTCCTGTCAGGACCCGGAGGCAGAGCTGGCTAGATGCAACACGGGCAGCGAGACAGTCAGCGAAGAGACCGCCGCGCTCATCCAGACGGCGCTGGACCTTTCCGCCGCGACCGGCGGAGCCTATGACCCGACGCTCTATCCCCTGACGCTCGCCTGGGGCTTTTCCGGCGGACAGTACCGCGTGCCAGACGAGGCGGAGCTCTCCGCCCTGCGCACGCAGACCGGCGCGGAGCACGTCCAGGTCGACGGCTGCCGCGTCCGGCTGGACGCAGGCACGCAGCTCGATCTCGGCGGCATCGCCAAGGGCTACACCGCCGGGCGTGTCCGCAAAATTTTGCAGGACGCGGGCGTGCGCGCCGCGATCGTCTCGCTGGGCGGCAACGTCGCCGCGATCGGGAAAAAGCCCGGCGGCGGCGACTGGATCGTCGGCCTGCAGGACCCGCAGGACCCCGGCTCGTACTTCGGCACCGTCGCCGTATCCGACGCCTGCGTCGTGACCTCCGGCGGCTACCAGCGGTATTTTGAGCAGGACGGCGTCCGCTATCACCACATTTTAGACCCGAAGACCGGCCACCCCGCTGCCAGCGGCCTGCAGTCCGTGAGCATCGTCTCGCAGGACGATACATTGGCCGACGCACTGTCCACGGCGCTGTTCGTCATGGGGCTGGACGCCGGGGCGGCGCTTTACCGAGCGGGAGACCTGGCCTTCGAGGCCGTTTTTATGACGGATGACGGTTCTGTCTGGATCACGCCCGGGCTTGCCGGGCAGTATCAGTCCGATCGGCCGTATCAGGTGCTGCAGCCATGAAGCAGAGGAACTGGATCTGGGTCGTGATCTTCGCGGCCATCTTCGCCGGGTGTCTCGCCCTCTGGCTGCTGCCGCGCGGGGGCGGAGAGACGGTCCTTGTATATCAGGACGGAAAGCTCCTGCGCACGCTCGATCTGCGGCAGGATACGGTATTTACCGTCGAGGGCCCGGCCGGGGAGAACACGGTCACGGTCACAGGCGGCGAGGTCTTCGTCTCGCAGGCGGACTGCCCCGATCAGGTCTGCGTGCTGCACGGGCCGCTGCGCAGGACCGGCGGGCCGATCGTCTGCCTGCCGAACCGGCTGTCCATCGAATGGGCGACCGGGGCGGACGTGGACGCGCTCAGCGGAACGGGAGGGCTGTCATGAAGCTGCGGAAGCTGACGCTGACGGCGGTTCTGACCGCGGCGGCGCTCGTGATGTTCGTGCTGGAGAACCAGCTGCCGCCGCTGACGGCCATTCCCGGCATCAAGCCGGGCCTCTCCAACATCTTTACGCTCTTCGCCATGCAGGCGCTGGGGCCCGGATGGGCGCTCGGCGTGCTGCTCGTGCGGGTGACGCTCGGCTGCGTCATCACCGGGCAGGGCATGGCGCTGCTCTACAGCCTGACCGGCGGGCTTTTCGCCTACGCGGGGATGCTCGCGCTGCGGCGCTGGTTTTCCGGGCGGCGGCTGTGGATCCTGAGCGTTTTTTGCGCGATGGCGCATAATTTTGGTCAGCTGTGCGCGGCGGCGCTCATTGCGCGGACGCGCGCTGTATGGTATTACCTGCCGGTCTTACTGCCGGCTGCAATTCTTGCCGGTGCTCTGACCGGGCTTTGCACGCAGCTGCTTCTGCAGCGGCTGGGCAGGGCCGGGCTGCTGCCGGCAGACAAGAAGCAAGAGGAGGAAGCAAACGGATGAGACTACACATCCACGGCGTACACGTGCCGAACCGCAAAAACACCGCGGAGCTGGCTGCGCTGCGCCTGCCCATTCCCGAGACGGTGGAGATCCCGATGTCCATGCACATCGGCGCGCCCGCCATCCCGGTCGTCAAGCCCGGCGACAGCGTCAGGGTCGGCCAGCTGATCGGCAAAGCCGGCGGCTTCGTGTCCGCGCCCGTGTACGCGAGCGTCTCGGGCACAGTCAAGAAGATCGGCCAGCAGGTCGGCTCCGGCGGAAGGCTCATGCAGACCGTCGTCATCGCCGCCGACGGCAAGCAGGAGCCCGATCCCACGCTCCAGCCCCCGAAGCTCGAGACGATGCAGGACTTTCTCGACGCCGTCCGCGCCAGCGGCATGGTCGGCCTCGGCGGCGCGGGCTTCCCGACGGTCGTGAAGCTGACCGTCAAGAATCTCGAGCAGGTCCAGGCCGTCATCATCAACGGCGCGGAGTGCGAGCCCTATATCACCTCCGACACCCGCACGATGCTCGACCGCTCGGACGAGCTGATGGAGGGTGCGCGGCTCGTGCAGCATTTTCTGCAGGTGCGCCGCGTGATCTTCGCCATCGAGGACAACAAGCCCCGCTGCATCCAGCTCTACCGGAAGCTCACGAAGGACGAGGACGGCATGGAGGTCTGCGCGCTCAAGTCCCTCTACCCGCAGGGCGGCGAAAAGGTGCTGATCTACAACACCATCGGCAAGATCGTGCCGGAGGGCAAGCTGCCGCTCGACGTCGACGCGATCGTGCTCAACTGCACCACGCTCGCCAACATCGCCCGCTACTGCAATACCGGCATGCCGCTGGTCGAAAAGTGCATCACGGTCGACGGCTCGGCCGTCGCCAAGCCCAAGAACGTCATCGTCCCCATCGGCATGAAGCTCGCGGATGTGTTTGAGCAGTCCGGCGGCTTCTGCCAGGAGCCCAAAAAGGTCCTCTACGGCGGGCCGATGATGGGCATCGCCGTGCCGGATCTGGAGCAGCCGGTGCTCAAAAACACGAACGCCGTGCTCGCCATGTCCGAGGCCGACGCCGTGCTGCCGGAGCCCACGGCCTGCATCCGCTGCGGCCGCTGCATCCGCCACTGCCCGCTGCGCCTGATGCCGTCGCATATCGTCGCGGCCTATGAGGCCGGGGATATGGAGCGGCTGGCCGAGCTCAAGGTCAACCTCTGCATGGAGTGCGGCTGCTGCTCGTTCGGCTGTCCCGCGCACCGGCCGCTGGTGCAGACCAACAAGCTCGCCAAGGCGAAGCTCGCCGCCTGGCGCAAGCTGCAGAGCGAAAAGATCGACGCAAAGAAGGAGGCCGTGCAGAAATGAAGCTTGTGATCTCCGCTTCCCCGCATATCGATTCCGGCGCAACGACCCG
>ERZ1026844.522-NODE-522-length-28038-cov-413.387450_pt1 | contig 28038 bp, 45 predicted proteins | sample MGYA00380152_ERZ1026844 | MGnify/ENA primary metagenome ERZ1026844 (study PRJEB33269, sample SAMEA4719788) | human gut metagenome | biome: human-associated habitat; feature: organic feature; material: feces | place: Cameroon | collected 2013-10 ... | reverse complement strand
TATCTGCCGCAATGCGTCAAGGCTCCCGCCGCTGCCCCGTTTACACGTCGGCGCATTGCATACCCGCGGCTTTGCCGCACGTCCTTATGGCGGAAACGGCAGGACTTGAACCTGCGCCCCTCTGATTAACAGTCAGATACTCTGCCAACTGAGCTACATTTCCGTATGGGGCTTTCGCCCCCATAAACTCCCTTTCGGGCGAAAACGATCCAACGTTTTCATCTGGCACGGACGCGAGGGCTCGAACCCCGAACTGCGGTTTTGGAGACCGCCGTTTTCCCTGTTAAACTAAATCCGCATATTTGGGGAGGGGCTTTCGCCCCTTCCCCTGTGTGGCTTTCCTTACACGGTGAAGTGCGCGATCTTGGACGCAAACGTGGCCACACTGTCCAGGGCGATGGTCAGGTTCAGGCCAATCTCGAAATCCCCGGTGCGCGTGGGATCCATCTCAATAGAGATGGGCGTTCCGCTGGTGTAGCCGATGGTCAGCGGCTTTCTGCCGTTGCCCGCCAGCATCCAGATGTCGTTCTCGCTGAGCATAGTCTCCACGGTGGTGTTCTGGGTGCCGGGGATGATAACGTCCCGCATGGGCATCAGGCGCACCGCCATGAACTGGCCCAGGTAGCCGGCCTTGGTGTAGTCGGCGCCCAGCAGCGTGGCGATAGCGGCATCCATGTTCACGTTGGTGGAGCCGGTCACGGTGTTGGGCAGCACCTTGCTCAGAGCCACGGTGCCGCCGGTGGCAAACACGTCGGAGATGGTGGTGTTGTTCAGCGCGGCGATCTTGTTGGCGCCCTTCACCCAGTTCTGGTTGTTGAAGGTAAAGTTCAGGTTGGTGGGGATCAGGCTGGTGTCCTCCGTGGCGGTGGTCATGGCCTCGTTCCACATACCCATGGTCTTGGCGTACATACCCGCCACCATGTTTGCGAAGAAAACGCCGAAGTCCATGTTGGTTCCCACCAGCTGCATCCACTTGGCAGTGATCCAGCAGCTCTTGGGGGTGGGGTTCAGCGTGTAATCGCGGGAATAGAAGCGGTTACGCGGCACGCTGCGGCTGGCGCCCCAGCTGGAGTCCTGGAAAACGGGGATGTCGTTGCTGCCGATGCTCACGGCGTAGGTCTGTCCCAGCTCGATCTCCACGGTCTCGGCGAAGTCGCTCAGCGCCTCGGAGTACACGGCGGGCAGAATGGGGATGATGACCTCCTGCCAGATGCCCTGCAGCACGGCGTAGAACCGTGCGTTGCCGTAATACTCACCGCCGTTGCGCTTGAACTCCTCCCAGCTCTCGGGGGCCTTCTTGCCGGTGCTGGCGCAGGCCAGTTTGGCGGCGTACAGCAGGCTCTCCCGCTGGAACTGCTCGTTCAGCTGCTTGTAGCCCCGGTCGTTCATGGTGCGCTGCACGGGGGTGTTCTGTCCTTTGGCGCTCAAAATGGCCATCTTGCCCTTCAAGGCGTGTTCATAAAACAGCACGCGGCCCTTGGCCACGATGTCCTCGCGCTGGTCGTTTCCGTTGATGGCGAAAACCTCGTTGGAAACGCTGTTCAGGTTCAGCTTTGCCATTTCTTACTCACTCTCCTCTCTTGTCACGCGGTCACGGTGCTGACCTTGCAGGCCCACACGTCGTAGTACACGAAGCTCTGCCCGGCGCCCTCGGTGAATTTGCCGGTGCCCTTCAGCTTGAAGTAGATGGCACCGGTAGTAGTGGGGGCGGCAGCGGCGGGCACCAGCAGGCCGTTGGCGATGGTGAAGATGGTGTTTGCGCCGATGGCGGTGCTCAGGTTGCCCTCACCGAAGCGGTAGGCGTGCTTGCCGTCAAACACGATCTCGGTGAAGGTGCCGTCCCGGCCCGCAGGAACGCCCAGTCCCAGCGTGGCGGTGCCCACGGCGTAGTTGTTGCCGTTGCGTCCGCCCAGCATGGACCACTCGTAGGTGTTGCAGGCGTACACGCCGGTGTCGGCGTTGGCGGCAGCGCCCGCAGCGGTCATGTAAAAGGCGTTCTCGTTCTTGATGCCCTTGAAGCCCGCGCAGGGGAGCTGCTCGCCGCGCACCACCAGCAGGCCAGCGGAGCAGTCCGCATCCGCCTCGGAGACCTGATAGCGTCCCGTGATATTGCACAGTTCGTTGAACTCGTTGTTGGTGATCCGCGGCTCAAACGCGGTTTTCTCGATGTATGCCATGTTTGTTCACTCTCCTTTTCGTTTTACTTGCCGGTGTCGATGCCCCACTTGTCCAGCAGAGCGTCCACACCCTCGCTTCCCTCGCCGCTGTTGCCGGCGATGTGCTCCCAGGCATAGGTGGTCTTGCGCTTCTGTGCGCTGCGTTTGTCGCTCTCCATTACGGCCTCGCCGCACACGGCCAGCACCGCCTCGCGCACCAGTTTCTCGCCCAGCCACGCACCGTCCTTGTCGCAGCTGTTGGCGTACAGTCCGGCCTCGATGTTCTCGTTCACCGCCTTGATGGCATCCTCCGCCACCTTTTCCTCGCGGTTGGCGTTGAAAGCCTCCAGCGTGGCCTTGGCGGAAGCCTTGCAGGTGCTCAGCCGGCGCTTGCTCTCAGCCTCCTGCATGGCGCGGAGCTGCTCCTTGGCGGCGTTCAGCTCCTCGGAGAGCTGCTTGATCTCGCCGTTTTCCGTCTTGGCGGCGGCTACGGTGTAGTCCACCACATCCGCCACATCGGCGTTCAGCTCCACTTCCCCGGCAGACAGAACGATGCGTGCCGCGCAGGGCGCGATACGGCTTTCAATGACCTCGCCGTTATCCTCTGCGTTGAAGGTGTAGCTGAAAAGGTTGCCGGAGGCGTCCAGCAGACCCACGCTCATGCTGTCCTCGCTCAGAGCGATCAGCTTGTGGTTGGGGAACTTGGCCTGTACGCTTTCCATCATTTGCTTGTTCATGCTTCTTTTCAGTCCTTTCTTGTTGATTTTCCCGCTGCCCTCTGCGGCTGTGTGCAGCGATGCGGCTTTCAGCTTCAAACTCTTAAATTCCTCATGCATAGCCGCCAGCTTTGCGATGCTTGCCCCCGGAATAGCGGGGCTTACCCGGTCGCCGAGGATGGTCACGCCCAGCCCCGTCCACTTGGTAAATACATCCACATCGCCCTCTTTGTGGCTCTCGGTCACATTGGTTTCTGCGGAAACCTCCATCGTTCCCTGCCGACGGATCTTTTCCACCAATTCCGGGGCGTAAAACTCAAACAGCCTCCCTTTCGCCTTGAGCCATGTATGACCATCCCTCTCCACAAGGGTAAAGTCCCGTTCGTCCTCGGACAGCGTTCCCACGATGCGCTCCGCCGTCCCGTCCATGAAGGAGTAGTATTCCTCCCCCGTCTCCGGGTCGCGGTACTTGGCCATGTTGTGCCCGTCTCCGACTTGCCGTCCGACATAGGCCACCAAAATGGGCTGTCCCACAAAGGTCTTGTAGTATTCCGCGAGGTTTTGGTAATCCCACTTGTTGCGGTTCTCTCCCTCGCGCAAGACCCACAGCTCAACGCCGAACTCGTACTCGTTGAGCCGCTGCGTCACCTTCAGGGTGCCGCTGGCGCACACCTTCTTGGGCATGGCCTTGGTTTTCAGCCCGCTCATGCGTCCTCACCGTCCTCTGCAAAGAGATTGCGGCACCAGTTGTCGAAAGTCGCTCTGCTCATGCCGCCGTTATCAAGCATGGTCCAGGCATCCAGCAGCTTGCGCCTGTCGTCGGTGTTGGCGATCTGCAGCTCCTCCGCCTTCAGGGAAAGCGCGTTGAACTCCCCATCCGCCGTGGCGCGGATAAATCCGCCCAGTGCCTCGTTTACACTGTCCACAATGGCCACGCACACCTCGAATACCCGATCCAGGTCGTTGTCAAAGTCCTCGTCCAGCTCCGGCGTACCGGGGTAGGGCAAGCGCAGGTGGTAGTCGTGGGGGATCTCCGCAAAGGCATCCACCCGCTCCGGCTGCTTATGCTCCAACCGATGAATGGCGTCCGACAGGAATACCATCCCCATGTCGCACAGCACCCGATCCTTGATGTCCGCAAACCACTTCTCCGCGTTGCCGTATGCCTCCATTACCCGGCGTACCGGCCCCATGAGGGGCGCAAACTTGGGATTCTCCCAGTTGGCATATTCTCTGGCTCTCATGTCCTCACTCCCTTTCTCCGAAAAATGAAAATGAGGCCGCAGCCGGTGTTCTCCACCGGCGCAGCCCCATTCGGCTTTCCCCGCAGCCCCTTTGCCGCGGTTATACACTTTTCACGGCCATTGCGCCTACCTCAATACCCCGCGCATCCGCGCAAGCCTTCGGTCACAGCAGACGCATTCTCTGTTTTCGTTCCCCACTGTCGCAGGGGCTCTCGCCGCCCTATCGGTCTGTCGGCATCGGCAGTGCCGTGCCTTTCTTTTTCTTCACCGTGTGTACGGTGTGTGCCTTTATGGCCAGTCCCTCCGCCGTCCGGCGTATCTCCACGTCGTTCCCCCGGGCCAGCTCCCGGTTGATCTCGTGCAGGTCATCCGCCGTCAGTATTGCCGTCATACCCATTTCTTCTCAGCCTCCCGCGTCCTCTGACGCTTCCTGTCCCTCGGTCCCCGGCGCCCCTTCCGATGCCGGTCTCCCTCCGGGGTTCATGTCGTGGGCCGCCTGCGGCGGCAGTCCGCTTTCGCTCTGCTTGGCGTTGTAGCTGGTCACCAGCGGCAGGCGCATATCCATGATGCCGCTCTCCTTGATGGCGGAACTCATGGCAAGGTCGTCTATCACGCTCATGTCCAGCATGGCCATGTAGATCACCGTCTGGGGCAGAATGCCCAGCGTCATGCCCTGCCGTGCGTTCTCAAAGGCCTTTTCGTCCTCTGCAATGTTGCCGAAGAGGGTAAACCGCCACGAATACTTCAAATTCAGGCCGTCCATGATGCCCCGCATCATCCGCTCATAGCAGCGGTATATCTGCTCGGCGAACTTGCTCTCTATCTGCAAGCTGATATTCGCCACGCCCGCCCGCGGCTCGTCGCTGGTGGGTATCAGTGCGCTCAGTCCCGCCTTCGCCATGGTGTAGCCGTACCCTGCGGAGCTGATCTTGGTGGCGCTGGGTGCCTCGGCCAGCTGGTGCAGCGACATATTCTTCAGCGGCGCGGCGTACCAGCCTATGCCGCTGGTGTTGTTCTCCGCCAGTTCGTCGTAAAACCGCGTGCGGAAAAGCTCCCACCCAGCGTTGCTCAGCTTGTAGCTGTCCGACTGCTGCCTCGTGCTGTTGTCGTCGTATTCGATCTCGCCCGTCAGCAGAGAGATCAGCGGGTTCTGTACCAGCTCCAGCTGTATCTGCTCATACTGCGCGATCTGGATAAACGACAGGAAAAGTCCCGTTAGAGGCGATACAACCGCCGTCTGCGCGTCGTCTATCTCGAAAGGATATACGGCATCAACCGGCAGTGTCACCCAGTAGCACCATTTTCCGTTCTGATAGTACACGTCCGGGTCTCCCGGCAGCACGCCGCCTCCCTGCTCCGCTGCCGTTTTCAGCTCGGTAAAGCGGTTCATATTGATGGTGTTCTTCGCCGCGTATACATACCGGGTGCCCGCGCCCTTGGGCGGTCTCGCCGCCACCTGGGTGAATATGCCCCAGTAGGGCTTAAACAGGTCCCCAAACTGCGCCGGCTCACATCCCGGCTTCAGAAAGTACATCATGTTAAAGGCCACGGTGTACTTCGATACGCTGTTGAAGCCAACTATTTTCACCCAGTCGGATGGCAGCTGCTGCATAAAGGCGTAGTTGACCTTGTTGTGGGGCTTATCCACGCTGACGCGAGGGTAGTAGAAAACCTTACCCTCCTGCACCGCCTGTCCCGCCAGCTTGTGGGCCGTGGTCTTTACGTCCAGCTTGCGCCGCAGCTTCTCCAGCAGTTTCCACTCCCGCCAGAACTCGTCGTTCTTTGCCGTGTCCTTATCGGTGAACTCCGGGGCGATGTAGCTGTGATACGTCAGCAGATCCTGGTACATCTTCCGGGTGTGGAAAAGCGGATAGGCCGTAAATTCCAGCCCGTGCTCCACCTGCCGCAGCCCCTGCTCGTTGCCCAGCGGGGCGGTCAGCATCTCTGCCACCGTATTCTTGGTATAGTCCTCCGGCAGCGAGGAGATGGCCTGCACCCTTCGGTTCTGTATGTAGGGGTTCACCCGTGCCGACTGGCTCATGCTCACCTGGCTGAAGGCGCTTGCCAGTGCCCCTGCCGGCATATTGCCGTACTGCTCCGCCAGCGCGTTGAACCGCTGAAATATCTCCGGGTAGGTGCCGCAGGCTACGCTCTGCAATTCACTTGTCAGATTCCTCCGCTTCTCCTGCTCCATGCGCCGCCTCCTCGTCTATGCGGGAGCGCTCTTTTTCCAGCTCCCTCTCCCACGCATCCAGCAGCTCGTTCAGCCGCTTCTGCGTGTCAGCCCTGTTCTTTTTCACCCCGTCAGCCAGCGCCGCCGCGATGCAGTCCGCCAGCCACAGCCGGTCTCGCTCCGTCAGGCGTTTCAGATCTGCGCCTTTGATCTCCACCGTCTGCATTTTTTTCGGCGCCGTAGTGCGGTACAGCAGCATATACCCCGCCGTTATCCGCACAAAGCGCTCCTTTTCCGCCAGCGCCACCGTTTCGCCCGTCACCCGCGCCGCGTACAGTCTGTACTTCCTTGCCGCCATTTCAGCATATCCTCCCGCCGCGCCGCGCCGTCACCGTGCGGCCTCCCGCGCCGGCTGCCGCCGCTCTGTGCGGTGCCGCGGCACGGTTTTTGTATTTTGCCAGTTCCGCGTCCCAGTCGCTCTTATGCCGCACCGCTTTGGCAAGCTCCTCCTTTTCAAGGATCTGCGCCACACGCAGCGCGTATTTCAGTGCCGACCAGATGTCTCGCTGGATGTGCTTGGAGATCCGTTCCTCCCGCATGGTCTTGCCGCTGGGCACCTTTTTCAGGTTCTGTATCTGCCCCGCCAACTCCCGCGTTTTCAGGTACGGTTCCGCGATCTGCGCGTCCATGTAGTCATCCTTGATCCGGTGGTATTTCTTATAGGCTTCCACGCCCTCGTTCACGTTGCCGCACAGCAACTCCACGTTCCGGTTTTCAAACTGCAATTCGGCGTACTGCACCATATCCGCGTCCGGGTCGGTCACGCCCGCGCCCCCCGCCTTGATGGGATAGAGACACGGGATCGCGTTGTCCTGTTCCAGTTCCGTAAAACTGGCGTGGTTCCGCACGCACAGCGGCGCAAGGCCATCGCCCAGGTCCATCATCAGGTTTTCCACCACGCTGGTGCCGTACTGCCATGCGTCTATAGCAAGGTAGGTGGCCGCCCCTCCGTCGTAGCAGAACCGGCTCCACACGTCCTTCACTCGCTGGGCCTGCATCATGCTCTTCACCGGCGGGTTCCACACGTCCACATACACCAGCTGCTTTAAGTACCGGTCCCGTTTCAGCCAGTCCGTCTGACGTGTGCATTTCAGCACCACGCAGGCGCATTTTGCGTTTTTCTTGTCGTCCGCGTAGGATACGTCGTACCCCACGATGTAAATCACGTCCTCCGGCTTCAGTTTGTTGCCTATGTCGTAGGCGCAGTGCCGGTTCTCCGCGATCATCAGTTTGCGGCACTCTGTCAGCACCTCGTCCCGCACGATAGGATTGCTGTCCGCCCCGGTGTAGCGCGATTCCATTTCGCGCATCCACCGCTCCGGCGTCAGCTTTGTCCGCAGCTTCTGCGCCCAGGAATAGGGCCGCATCTGCTGCAGTACCACGCACTCCCACGATATGTCATAGGCATAGGCGCTCTCGCCCGCCAGCATGGCCTTCATATTCTCGCACCGCGTATCGTAAGCATGGTTCTGCTTCCGCCCCGCACTGGTAATGGCGTGATCCTTGTAGGGGATATAGTTTGGGTCCGGCTTACCGTTTACATTATGCGTCAGTCGCACAGCCGGCAGCACCACCGTCGTGTATTCCGCGAAGTCGAACGCCGGATTTTCTTCCTGTGCGTACTCCTCTGCCGTCACGTCGTGAATGTTGTCACCGCGCATGGCGGATATGTAAAAGGCGCTCCCGCAGTCGGTCTCTATCTTGAAGTCATCCTTACTCTCCGCCGTCACCCGCCACTGCTTCGCCAGTGCCGGGTAGTCGTGTTCCGTCTGCCGGTATGTCTTGCTGCCTATGGTTGCCATTTGGCGGTATGACGGTCCATAGTAGGCACTCTGCACACCGGGCCACACCAGCCCGTTCAGCTCCGCGTATTTGAACTTCGTGCTGGTTTTTGTTACGCCTCGCGTTCCAGTGAAGGAAACAGAAGCCTTGCGGGCGTATACCCGCACCATCACCCGCTGCAGCAGTTCCTCGTTTGCGAAGTCCGCCGTCGGGCTCCTGAATATGTCCAGTGCCTTATCCGGGTAGAATCTGCACACCCATACCAAAAATGCCCAAAAGGCATCCTCATAGTTTTCGTAGCTACGCTCCTGTGTGGGCTTTTTTGTCACCCAGCCAAGACCGGCCACATACGCTTTACCCGTTCGCCTCGCCATCGGTGTTCACATCCTCTGCGTCCGCTTTCGGCTTACCCGGCTTTTTCTTCTTTTTCACCGGGCGCATCCGCACCAGCCCCAGCTTTTCGTAAACTTCCTTCTCCGCCTCGTTGGGTTCCTCTGCAAACTCGCCCAAATTGTCCTCCAGCCGCATCTCGTCCGGCAGCTCTGTCAGCTCCGGTAGTCCGTCGTTCTGCCGCATCCGGTTTTCGTTTATCAGTATCATCTGGTCGGCAGCATCACGCGTGTAGGGGTATTTGCACGGCCTGCCGAAAAATATACGGAACGCCTCGTCCGGTTCGCAGGGCTTCCCGTTTTTCAGCAGTCCTGCCCGCTCCAGCGCCACCACCATGTTGTCCAGCCGCAGGTCCTCCACCGGTTTTGTGTCCTTTTTCCGCAGGTTTTCCGACGCCAGGTTCTCCTGTATCATGCTGGAGAGCTTCTTCGCCATGTCGATCTGCCCCCGCTCGGCGCAGTCGTTCATCTGCTTCGTCCACTTCGCCACATTCCGTAAGATCAACTGCTGCTTGGCGCTCACGGCCTGTTCCCCGCCAAAGTCGGCGCACAGAGCGTTGTAGATGCGGTCAAACTCGTTGTAGTCGTCGCTGGTGTAAGGCGCTTTCCCGCTGCCATCGCCCCAGTCGGCGGCTTGGCGTTTTGTCCCCTGTCTGCCGTCCCGTGCGCTTTTCTCCGCGCTGACGGCACGGGTGAAATTGCCATGCTCCAGCCCGTCACCAAAAATCTTGGTGATGTCGGTCAGCCCGTCCAAAAAGCCGTACTCGCCGCCGCCCAGCGTCCTGTCCAGCTTTTTCTTTTTCAGGTTGTTGCAGTAGGCCGTCCATTTGCTTTTTGTGCCGTTTCCCGGCAGGGCTTTCATGTCAAAGGGCTTATCAAAGCGGATGCAGGCGTAAAAATAAGCCAAGCTCTCCCCCACCGTCGTTTCCAGCAGCTCGTAATATCCCTGCTGATGCTCCGCGTCCATAGGTAAAAGCTCGGCCATTTCGTTCCCCTTTCCGCACAAAGAAAAATGGTACAAAAAGAAAGCTACACTTCTTCTCATACCATTTTCGCAGATATTCACTTGTGCAATTCCCTTTTACGCAACTTTTGAAAATTTTTCTTTCATTTTGTAAAAAAAAAGGGACATCTGCGCCGTGTGTGCGGCAAAACGCTCCTCCTGCTTTTCGTAGTATTCCCGGTCGATCTCGCAGCCCACAAAGTCAAAACCGAGGTTGTACGCCGCGATACGGCTTGAGCCGCTGCCGAGGTGCGTGTCGAGAATCTTGTCCCCCTCCTTGGCGAAGCGCGTCAATATCCACTCGTACAGCTCCACGGGCTTTTGCGTGGGGTGAATTTTCCCTTTGTAGTTTCCGTAAATCGGGACTTCCGCAACAAACGAAACCGTTGATAGATTATCCGATAGCGAAGCAATCTCGCACTGCGAATACCTATCTGCACCACGAACCCCTTTATCCCATGATATAAACCCCTTGAACGGACGCCCGAAATTATTTGCCCCGAAAATAATGTAAGAATTGCTACACCTTTCCAATTCTGCAAAATACCCGTCTGTTGGAACCCCTGCAAGAAACAATCCTTTGCAACTCATGCTGTCCCGCATCCATTTTGTCGGGGCTTTGTTTTCGTCCCTGTACGGCGGGTCTACGATGGCGAGGTCGAATGCCTTGTCCGGCAGCGTCCGCATATACTCCATGCAGTCCATGTTATAGACAATGCTCTCGCTCATGCATCCTCGTCCCTCCCCAGCAGATAGTCAATGGTCACGCCGAAGAAGTCCGCCAGCGCCGCCAACGCCGTGGCCTTCGGTTCCATTTCGCCGCGCTCGTAGCGGCTTATCATGCTCTTGTTCATGCCACACAGCTCCGCCAGCACGCAGCGCTTCATGTGCTTTCGCTCCCGCAGCTGCCGCAGCCGCTTGGCAAATATCTCATTTCCCGCCATCACTTGCCTCCCAGCTCCGGTTTCTTTTTCATCGCCTGCAACAGCATCCGCGCCTCCGTGTCGCTGATGTAGAGACCTCTATCTCGCCGCGCCACAATGCTGGCAAGGCGATCCTCCCGTGCCCTTTTTCTGCTCTTGTAAAACGCGCACTTTCCGCACTCCGCACACACCAGCGCGTTCAGTCCCGCGCACTCGTTTTTCTCCGGCACATACAGGTCGCACGATACCTTGGGCTTGTACGGCGTTGCGCCGACCGTGATTCTTCCGCTCATGCTCATCGTTTCTCCTCTCTCCACAGGTACGCGCTGCCCGCAACCAAAAACACCATATCCGCTGCCACCACCACCATGCACAATACGCCCACAAGCGTTTTATATACGCCCGCCACAATCAGCAGCACCAGCACTGCCGCCATCAGCAGCGCCAGCAGTATGTACACCACCGCCCACCGGCGGTATTTCTTTTTCTCGTCTTTCATGCGCTCATCTTCCCGCCTTTCGTAGCACCCGCAGTGTCCCGCGCATCAGCGTCGCATCCTCCACGCCCGGTATCCCCTCCACCGCTTTATACAGCACCGGTTCCTCCTCTCGTGGCACTTCTTTCCACTCCACCAGCCCTGCCTTGTCCGCCTTGCAAACTATGGTTGCAAGGTTGTCCCATTTGAAGCGCTCATCCTCTTGCCCTCTTCCGAATTTCCAATATCGGCACGTCAGTTCCTCCATCGTGTAGCTTTCCGCCGCGGCCACGGGCCGTGGCTGTACCTCGTCCATAAGCACGCCGCCCAGCAGATGTATCAGCTTCCGCCGCAGTCTTTCAGTCCAGTTCAATTCAGCCACCCTTTCTCTCACCGTAGGAGCAGAAGTCCTCCGGCTTGCGGCTCTGCCAAGCCGCTGAGTGTACGTTGCCGTCCGAGTAGATTTTCAGACATACACCCCTGTCGTAATGCTCACATTCCTTGCACCGCGTTACGCGGGCAACATAGCCTGACAGTCGGCACAATGCGCACTCGCATTTGTCGCAGAGTTCTTCGTGTGGTTTGACTTTGACAAACCACGCACCACAGGCTTTACAAGCAGGCATCATTGTCACCTCCGTCCATCTTCGCGTAGTTCTCCACAAAGTTGCAGACCCTGGCCGCGCATGAGAGGCACAGTTGTTTCTCCGCAGAAAATGGTGTCTTAAAATTCACAACGCCGTAGTGGTTGAAATCCAGATTCACGCCGTCAACCTCGTAGTCAATCTCGCGCCCGCACATATCACACAACACTTTAACCATTACTCCACCTCCCGTTTCAGTTCGTCATACAACTCGCTGAACCGCTTGTTCCATTTCCTCAGTCCGAAGAAACAGTACACGCCCAACACGATCCATAGCCCGCTGGCGAAGTTTTGCAACAAATTTTCCATCACTCCACCTCCTGCATCCAGAACTCGCGGCGACATTTGGAGCAATCCATGCCATTGCATTTTATGGATTTTTCTACCTTACAAGAATCGATAGTAAGCACGCCATTATCGCCAATACTCGCACCCGGCCACTGCGCCAGAAACACGTCCTGCTGCGTCTTGCGCGGATGTGCAGCAGACCATTCCTCGACCAGCGTGACCAACTCTTCGGCATCGGTGCTCAAGTCGTCCAAATCAGTGCATTGAGTGTCATGTGCGGGACACCCATCCGAACAATGCCCTTTTTCTGCGTCATAGTAAGACTTGCACATCCTATCGCGTTCGTTGATAAACTTCACAGCGTCCATCACATTTCCCTCCATTTGCACCCGTCACAGGCGCCCTCGTGTGCGTGTTTGTACTTACCGCAGTATTGGCATAGCTCGTTTTTCATGGTGTGCAATTCTTCTTTAAGCCGCAAAACCTTGTCTGTTTTCGACACAGCCATGTCAAGCAATTCCTTGATGTCTCCCGGCGTCAGCCCCGTGTCCTCGTAGGCGGCGAGGCGGTCTTGCAGCACACTGATCCACTCTTGTTCCGTGTATTTCTCCTCGTAATCTGACGCCATAAGAACCTCACCAGTTCTAAGTCGCTGTGTCAGTCGTTCCACCACTCCATCTCCTCCTTCACCGCCACAGCCTTTGCCAGCTGTGCCATGCCCTTATTCATGTCCTCTATCTTCTTATCCCGCCGTGCAATGGCGTCCTTCAGGCTGTCGTTTGCCTGCATCAGTGCCGCGATGTGCCGCTGCTGGTTCTCGATCAGGTCAGCGGCATAAACCTTAATGGCGTCCTCGCACCCATCTTCCCGCGCAGCAGGGCAGCTTTTGCAGCAATCCGGGGCTACGCTAACGCAGCACCGCAGCGCGGTCACGATCTCATCTCTTGTCATGTCATTCCTCCTCGCCAAATGGCAATCATGCTGGGAAACGGTGCCGTCCCCATCGGCTTTCCGTCCAACTCAAATTTCAGACGCCCGCGCAGAAAACGGATCTCTGCCTTACCCAGAATGTAGTCGTGAAAACTGGCACGATCAGTCCGTGCCGGAATCAGCAGGACCACCGTTGTCCCCGGCTTCTGTCCCTCCCGGCAGCACTTTTCCGTCCACAGCCCGGTTTCCTTGCTCCCGTAGGGCGGGTTACAAAACACTGTTTCGCCCCCCCAATTTTGCCGCAAACCATCATCGTTTTTCGTGAAATACCGCGCGCACTTGTGGTTTTCGTCACTGGCGGCAGCGTCCAGCGTGAAGTGGAACTCCGCGTCCAGCTCGTCAAACAGCTTTTGCGGCGTTTCCCAGAAATTCTTGTCGCTGGAAAACAAAGCATCGTTTACCATGTCATTCCTCCTCTGGAAAATGTTTCTTTGTCACCGCGATAGGAAACGGCTCGATCTCGCTTGCCCACCGCGCCGTGCCTCTGCCGTGTATGCGCTCAAAAATCAGCGGAAACCCTCCGATTCCATCGAACAAACTCCCAAGCGTTGCCCCCTCCGGCAGATACCGCGCCATACGCCGCAGCATCCAGTCCCAGAAGGGCAGGGCGATGGAGTTGCCCAATGCCTTGTACTTTGGGCTGTCCGCGTCCTTGTGTTTCTTTCCCTTTTCGTCCGTCCACTCGCCGATGTCCGTCCAGTGGTCAGGGAAACCTTGCAGCCGTTCGCATTCCATCGGCGTCAATCGGCGCACCACCATGTTCTGCACTGGGTATGTCTCCGCGTCCTCCCGGTACGCGCAGTTCGCCTTTGCCCGCAGCGCGTGGCTCACGTCCTCACAAACCACCGCGTGGCTCACTTTGCTTTCTCCTGCGCGTAATGCGTTCTTCGTTTCGCTTTCTGCCCAGTTTTCTTCCATCGCGCTTTTGGGCTGGTATAAAATCGCCCGCTCCGCGTCCGGGGTTACGCCGCACACCAGCATATCGTTGTATGCGTCCTGCCCGTTGTAGCTCCCGGCGTGAGCACCGGGGGAAAGCGTACCTGTCACATCTTGGTATGTCAGCGGCACTTGGTTTCCGCCCGTTCCCATCCTCGCCTGCAATGCCGGGACTTGCTCTCCGCACTCGCTGATGACGTCACAGGCGTGTGTCATGTCCAGCGCCACGCACGGCGCATGGGCGTTCGCGTTCAGTGTGTGGCACGGTTTGCCGAACTCAATCTGACTTCTGTTCTCCTTGCTGGTGATCTGCGTGGTGTCAAAAGCCATCACCGCTGGGGTTTGGTTCGTCCCGCTGGGTGCCGCCGCCAGCGTGGGCGACACTTCCTCACCGTACCCGATGCCGCCCGCCTGTGCGCCCTGTCCGGCCTTAAACCCGGCACATAGCACGGCTTCGCGGTTCAGACCACTGTTTTCACGGGAACTGAGCGTAGGCGAAACGCCGTTTCCGTCGTATACGCGCTGGCTCTGTGCGTCCCAAGGTGTCATGCACACAACCTCCGCGCACACCGCAGGACGGTCTATTGTGTTCAACGTGTAGCTCTCGTCCGCTTTCCAGCCTTTTCCGTTGCATCCGGCTGTATCGGCGCGGTCAATGCCGTTTCCTTGCAGACAGAATATCGTCTGGTCGTTGCCCGTACCAAGCGTCCCGCTTTTCTCCGTCTGCACTAACGCTCCTTTTCCTCCGCCGTCACACCCCCCCTGATGCGGACTGCATACGATGTTGGGGCCTCTGTCGGCGCAGGGGCTTCCGTCCGCTCTTGCGGTGAGGCTCCTTGCGACTGCTGGATTAAACCCGCTTTCAGCCGCTCCGGCAAATCCTTCCCCCGCCGCTCCGCTCTCCGCAGGATGCCCAGACACGCTTTCGCGGTCAAATTGTATTTGGGCAGCGGATTCGCCTCCAAAATCTGCGACAACCGAGATTCTTCGGCGACGCTGTGGGGTCCCCAGACGGATAACATTTCCTGTACGGCTGTCTCGGATGGTTTTTCCCCAGCATTTAGCGTCGTGAGTTCGCCAAGCGATAGACCACCCATCACCGTCAATGGCTCCTGCTTTTGTCCATTTCCACTTTTCCGGCAGTCCAGATAGAGAAAATCCTGGTTCTGCGATACGCGCAATTTCTTCCAGCACGGCGTGGAAGTCTCGTCCTCTGTTGCTGCTGAATGCTCCGACCACGTTTTCCCACACGAGATACCGAGGTCGGACCATGTCACCTGTCCGTCCATTCCGTTTGTCCTCCGCTCTCATTTCTTTTACGATGCGCACCTGCTCCATAAACAGGCCGCTTCGCGCACCGGCAAGACCTGCCCGCTTGCCCGCGATGCTCAAATCTTGGCACGGGCTGCCGCCGGTGATGCACCATACCGGCTCGATCTCCGCGCCGTTGATTTTGGTAATATCTCCGAGATGCTTTATGGCGCGTCACCTCCTAATCTCCAAACACCACGCCGCACTCGTCCTTCAGCACGTCCTTGATGTGCTTCCGCTTGATGCGGCCTTCGTTGATCTCCTCTGCCAGATTCTCCAGGCACTCGTACAGGTACGCGATGCTGTGGGTGTCCCGGCTGTCCGGCGTCTCCTCCTGGACGTGCCAGCCGCACTTGTCGATCAGTGCCATTGCCACCATGTCCATGCACTCCTGCGTACCTCTGCGCTTGCCGTCCATAAAAATCCGGTCGTCCCGGCTCAAATGCTGTTTACCCATCACTCGTCCTCCGAAATGTGCACCACCTCGTAGCACCCAAACCGTCCGCCGTTTCGATACGCCTTGCATATCGCGCTTCGTGTGCTGGCGTAGGACCGCCCGGACAGCTGCGCCAGCTCCGCCGTGGTCGTACCCCACCAGCGGGGAAGACGGTACTTATCACGGGTGACGATCATGTATACGGTGGTCATTCCTCCGCCTCCTCGCAGCGGTGAATCCGCAGGCTGTCCGCCAGCTCCGCCGCCGTCTGCTTCCGTTTTTTGCTTTTTCTGTGCCGATTCTCCATGCAGTTGCGGCACTCCGGGTAAGGGCAGCTCATGCATCTCTCGATGCTCTCCTGCGTGTCCCTCTGCCCGTCTGTCACCGCTCCGCTTAAAAACCGTCCTGTTTCCTCGCAGTGTTCCTGTCGCCGCGCCATTTCTTCTGCGGCGGCATCCACCGTCAGCCAAGGCATTCTCGCTCGGCTCACACTTCGCATGAACTGCCCACCGATCACTCCCTGCACTGCGTACATGATGTTCTAAACCTCCCTCACCGTGATGCCGTGGAAATACAGCATCATCTTTCGTTTCATCACAAACACCCGGTATGCGGCACTGGCGGTGTTCCGAAAGCCTTTGCTGTCCTCCACCACCGTTTCACCATCCTTTTCGTACACAAAGTCCGCCACATAGTCTATGGCGCGTTCCTTTGCGCCGTCCGAGTGTACCTGCTTGGGCAGCAGCGGATACGTTACCTGCGTCCGCAGATTGGTAATTTCTCCCGAACGCTGCATCAGCCACAGATCCATGTACCGCCGCGCCTCCCGCTTGCTGTCAAAGTGCATGAGCGTACCGTTCGGCATGGTCATGTCCACCTTCTCCGCGTGGAGCTTGTTGCCCTTCTTCGGTTTTTCCGCCTTGGCTTTGGCATCCGCCGCCGCTTTCTCCGCTCTCTGCTGCTCCTGCACCTTCTGCAAGATTTGCGCCTGCGCCTTCTGGCTAAAGCACCCGATGTCCTCCAGACCAATTCCCATTGGCTCACTCCTCGTCCACACTTCCCATTTCCAATCGCCTGCGCCTCGGTCGCCGGTGGAATTTATCTACCGGTTCCTCATCGTCTGTCCGGCGGCTCAATTCCGTGAATGTCATTTTTGAACCGTCAAAGTAGAAATTTACGTCTCCCGTGCGTCCTCGCCGGTTCTTTGCCACCGTGCATCCTATCTGTGCTTCGTCCCCCGGCGTGGTTTTCCAGAGGAAGATCACCTTCACCGCGTTCTGCTCCAGCTCACCGCTGTCCCGCAGAGAGGACAGCCTCGGCTTATCCGTTTCATTCACCGTGCGGGATAGCTGTGCCGCCGCCAGCACGGGGATCTCCAATTCCGAGGCCAGCAGCTTCAGCTCCCGGCTGATACCGCCCAGCTCAAGGTTCCGGTTCTCCGACCGCTTGTCCTTTTCTCCGATCATCAAGCCCAGATAGTCCACCACGATCATGCCGAGATTTTCTATGCCAAGTGCCAGCTCCCGTATGCGGCTCACCGTTACGTCCGGCCCGTCGTAGAAGTACACCGGCAGTTTTGCCTCCCGGCTGGCAGCCTCCATCACGCTGGACCACAGCTCCTCATTCTCCGGCATCCCGTCAATAAGCTGGTCCATCGTCACGCCGTCCGCCCGCTTGGCCAGCAGTCTCTCGCCCACCTCTCCGGCCAGCATCTCCGCCGTAATGTGCAATACCGTCTTTCCTTTCATGGCGGCGGCTTCCGTCATCTCCATGCATAAGGCACTCTTGCCGCAGCCCGGTCTCGCGCCCACAAGGATCAGCTGCCCCGGCCACATTCCCTTCAGCGTGGCGTCCAGCAGTGGGAATCCCGTGTCTATACGCCCCTCCTTCTTCCCGGCGATGTTCTCCATCGCCTCCCTCATGGCATCCTCCATCGTTTTCAGCCGGGTTCCGCGCCTCTGCCGCATTTTCTGGTGGCAAATCGCCGCCACCGCCGCCTGCGGATCTTCTTCGTTGTTCAGCGCCTCCGTCACCCGCTCGTAAAATCGCTCGTTCTCCGCTGCCTTACGGATCATCTGTGCGTGCAGCTCTGCGTTGGCGGTAGTGGTGGTGATCTCCGCACATTGCCGCAGGAATTGCAGCGGCTCTGCAACCATGTCCTTGATGGCCTCTACGCCGGACGCAATGTCGAAGTGCCGTCCCGCCCGCATGTCCTGCAAGCACCGCTCAAAGACCGCCCCGCAGACCGAAAGGCTGAAATCGTCCTTCTCCACCAGCTCCGCCATCTTCCTGACCATCTCCGGCTTTTGCAGCAGGACGCCCACCACCAGATACTCTATCTCCGTGGTGTCTCTGCGGTGCAGTACGGGGACGGGCATCATCTCGTTTGCCATGTGAATTTAATCCTCCTTCAACGTGCCCTGCTCCTTGGTCATATCTTCATAAATCTCGTTGAAGTGCCATTTCAGGTCGTGTCCGCTCTGCACCTTCTTGCTCCACCACGGACTTTCCAGCGCGAAATAAAGAACGTTGTCTATCGCTTCCCACTCCACGCCGTTTTTCGTGTGCAGCTCCTCCAGCACCGCAGCCTGTTTTTGCATCTCTGCCTCCGTAGGCCACGCCCTGCCGGGATTGTCCTTCGCCTTTTCCCGCGCAAGGTATTCCGCGATCTGGTATGCCTCGCTGGTGCGCCAATCCGTTTCGGTGGCTTTTTTGTCCGTGTAGTTGCCCTCAAGCACCTTGAGGAAGTTGTTTGGCTTTACAAACCAGTCAAAGGTCGCCTCAAAGCCCCGGCTGTTCTGCCCCTTGAGGAATGTGCTGTTCTTCACGTTCTCGATAGCCTTCAGCACACCATCTACGCCGTACTCCCGGATACGCGCTTTCAGCATCCTGCCGCGATTGGTGTCCGCCGTGATCTTCGCCACCTGTGTCAAGCCGGTCTCATTCCACGCCTCAATGACACGTCGGACGTCCCCAGTCCGACACACAGGCTCTTTAGAGCCTGTAGATAGATCCTCTTCCTCTAAACTCTTATCTCTAATCTCTATACTCTTATCTCTAATCTCTGTATGGACATCGCTGTGGACATTGTCCACACCACCATCTGTCAAAAGTTTCGGTTTTTCGACGTTTTTCATACGTTGAGCCTTTTTCTGGTCTGCATAATCTGTTGTTTTTCCAACAAGATTGTGGTGGTCTGCCATGACCAACGTTCCGTCTACGTCTTGGTAGATCAGGCCAAACCGTTTGTAGTATTCCAGTGCCACGCGGATGGTATCAGCGGAGAACCACTTGCAGTCCCGGCGTATCTTCTCAATGTCAAACGGAATGATGATGTCCCCGATTTGCCGAGAAAGCCTCCCTTCCGTGTTAATGGTTTTCAGGCACAATGCTTGATAGAGAACGACATAATTCGCGCCGTTTGGCTGGCTCATGAAGAAGTCCACCGTGTCGCTGTTCAGGAAAGATTCCTTCAATCGCATCCAGTAGTATGTTTTACCTGTCGCCATTCCAAATCACCTCGTTACCAGAAATGCGCTTATACCGTCACCGTCGGTGAGTTCATTGGCAGAACAAGTGCTATAAAGGGCACAATTTCTGCAATTTTTTTCGAGCTGGCTTAAAATGCAACCTTTCACCAACTCGTCTCGTGCGGAATCGTCAACAGCGAGTACACCAACGCCGCTTCGCTCTGCGATGGCATCGACATCTGCGTGACCTCTGGAAGAGACATCGCAGTTTTTCAAAATTTTCTTGTCCCCGCCACACGAACCATACAACAGGCAGCTGCTGCACTCGCCATCGTCTACACGGTGTGTGCAGACCTCCACCATCTCGGAAAATTCTTCTTTTGTGCAAATGATTTTCATGATTTTCCTCCCCGTCAGATACTCAGCTCGTAGTCATCGCCGCCGTCCTCCGTGTCCCACGGCAGCGGCTCGTTATCCTCGATCTCCTGAAAACCTGCCGCGCTCTGGGGCGTGTCCGCCGGTCTTACATCCGGCTTCTCTCCGGCACACAGCTTTTCCAGCGCGGGCAGCAGGTCGGCCAGTCGAAGGAAATACTCCGCCGGCACTTGCAGCAGCGTTTCCAACGCTCCCAACGGGATCACATGGTCGGCGCGAAGCTCGCTCCACACCTTTGCCTCGCCGTCGCGGGTGGTGTATGACCTCTGCCGCCACGTTCCCACCACCGCCACCGCATCGCCCTTTTCCAAACACGCGGCAAGCTTCGTGGCGGCGTTGTCGCCCACGGCGCACACGTTCATAAACTGCTTGCTGTCGTACCCCACGCCAAACTCCACCTTGGGAATGTGGTTCTTGGGTATCTCCCCCACTTTTGCGTCCCGGCTGACGGAGCCAGTACAGATCATGTACTGGCTGCCGTCTGCCTTACCCTCCGCGTCTACGCGCTTGCGGATAAAAAGGGGCATTTACTCGCCCTCCCCAAAGAAACCGTTGGTGAAATCCTCCGCGCTCTCGACCGTCGCATCCGCCGTTTCCTTGCGCCGTGTGCGCTTTTCGGTGGGGGCTGTATCCTTACCCTCGGAGGGTGCGTTCTCACTCACAGTGGCGCTCGTGGGAGGCTCTGCGGTGGCTTCCTCTGCTTGACCACGATTTTCCTCGCTGACGGAGAAATCCGTCACGGGGATGGTGCTCTCCGCAGGAGCGGCGGGAATGTCCGTCACAACTCCGTCCTCTCTGTCCTCGTTGAAGTAGCTGCGTACCTCGTTGGAAAGAGGGGCATAGCCGCTGTTCAGCAGGCTGCGGAGCACAGTTTTTTTGCACATTCTGTCCTGCCCGCCGTTCACGTCGTACCACGGCGTACCGTTCAGCAATTTGCTTTGCTCCTTGGCGTCCAGCTCACCGTTGATGAGGGCGTTGTACTTCTCCAGTTTGAAGGCGGGGGAGTAACGGTCTGCGTGGCGCAGAAGTTTGTCCATCGGCCAGTATTCCGAGCGGAACGCCCCGGTGCTGAGTTTGTAATAGGCGTAGTAGCCGATGATTTTGTGGGCATCACGCTCCTCGTCCGTTTCGTACTTGGCAAGGTTGATAATGGGCTTTCCGGTACGGGCATCTCGCCCCTCCCGTTCGCCATCGCGTACCTCGATGCAGTCAATGTCATCGTAGTAACCCGTGGACATGGCGAGCTGAATGTATCCCTTGTACCCAAGATTGAACTGGGCCACGCTGCCGTAGGGGACGATGTAATAGCCGTGGCCGTAGATAAGCCCCATACCCTCGCCCCGCAGACCGGCGGCAATGATGGTGCCGGGGTCACACGCCTTGAGCTGGTCGCTGGCGCTGACGGCGGAGATCAGGGTGGAGGTAAACCGTGCCTCCATGCGCTCGTTCTTGAGGGCGCGGGAGATCATCTGCTGTGCGCTGGGGGCGGTGATCGCCATGCTGAAGGTCTGCCTCTTCTGCTGTGCCATCTGGGTAAAATTGCTCTGATTCTGGACTTTCATGGTGTTTCTCTCCTTCCGTTATTCCGGCACACGCCCATAGCGGATGCCCTTAGTCCTCATGTACACACGCAGCTCGTCCAACTGCGCCGCCGTACCGAATACGCGGAAATCCACGGTGTAGGTAGGTTCCGGCTCAGACACGGCACGCTCAAATGCTTCGCGCTCCACGGCGGCGATGACCTGTCCGACTTCACTGTGTTCTTCAATTACAGCGTCACCGGCGGACGCCATGCGGACAGCAGCACAGGCGGCTTTCTGCTCCTCGTACTTCGCCGCGGCCTCCGCTTCCTTGCGCTTTCGCTCCTCCTCGGCGGCCTTCATGCGGCACAGTGTCTCGTTCTTCACCAGCACCGCGCTGATGTTCCGGGTACGGGTATACTCGTCCAGCAGCGTGGTCTCAAACTCGCTGTGCAGCGCACGAATGGCGTTCAAATCGGCGCGGCAGCGGTCTATGGCGGCGTCAATGTCACTCCACGCCGCGCTCTCGGCGTAGGTGGCGTTCAGCCACTTGGGGTTAAAGCAGTCGTCAAAGGTCAGCCACTCAGCCATGTCGCAAACCGCCTGATCGAAGTACGCAGAAAGACGATTTTTCTTTTCCTCCTTGCGCTGGGTCTCAAACGCCTTGGCCTGTGTGTCGAGGTTCTGTACGGCGGTTTCCAGTGTCTCCACCAGTTCCTTGCAGTTGGCCTCCGTTTCAGCGGATACCGCCAACGCCGCCGCACGGCACTCCTTGCGTACCTGGTCGATGTTGGCTTGCAGCTTGCGGAGGTTCGCCCTGTCCTGCTTGGCGGCTTGTACGCCGTCCTCCGTCACCACAATGCTGCGGTACTGCTCCGCCACGCCGTCCACCCACGCCTTTACATCGGCGTAGTTGGTGGTAATGGCCTGCTTGCGAATCTCCTGCAAGTCGGAGGTAATGCGAAATTCCACCATCCCGCTCATGCCCTCACCTCCGTATCCATCCGGGTGATCCACTTCACCCGGTCAGCCCACGCCGGGTCGATGACGCTCTCCGGCAGGTCGACCTCGGTAATCATGGCGGGCTTTTCGTCCGCCTCGCTGCCCGGCACCAGCACATGGTCGCCGGGGTGCAGGGGCAGGTTCGTGCGGAAGGTGTACGCCTGTCCGCCGTAGCCGTTCAGTTTCGGCTTGTGATATATCGCCTTTACGACCATTTGGTCTTGTCCTCCTCACATTCTTAAAATCGCCGCCGGTGGTGTACCGGTCAGCACATGATTTTTGTAAAAGTCCTCCTCCCGCTCCAAAAGCCACGCCATGTCCTCCTCCTGATTCGCCCTCTCGAAGTGATAGGTGCGTATGGTCAGGTCACCGTCCATGTTCTCCAGACTTGCCATCAGGTCTACGAACTCGTACCCGGTCGCCAGCATTTGGTGCAATATTTGGCAGTAGTAGTGGTCGGGTATATGCCCGTCCCACTTTGCCCACCCCGCCTTACCATTGGGCGTCGCGGTCTTGATCTCCAAGATGCCCCGCCGCCCCATGTCGTCCGTCACCTCGCCGTCCAGCGTGGCGAAAAGCCACGGTCTGTCCTCTTGGCACAGAATGTCGTAGGCGTGGTAGTCCACTGTGCGTCCTGGGTGTATGGCCGTGTACAGGCCCCGCAGTGCCGGTTCCATCCGCACACCACGGCTCACCGCCGCGCTGCCGCTCAGGCCCTTTGCCGGCGCCGCGCCCACCTTCAGCCGCCACAGCTCCAGCGGCGTCATCCACGGGGACATCCCCGCCACCGCTGCGGCTTCGCTGGCGCCGATCCCTTGCGTATTTCGCCCTGCCAGCCAAGTCTCTCTGTCCTCAAAATGCAATCTCTGCGTTTTTCTCACCTCTTTCTGACAAACAAAAGAGCGCCGCCAAGCAGTTCGGAAATTCCGAACCACTCGACGACGCTCCGCCCTTCCCTCCAAGCGACTTAGGAGGGGTCCATTATTTGGCTTTGATCTCTGCTCTGCTGACCTTGACGATCTTCACACCGTCCTTCAGCGGTATCAGCTCAACGCGGTAGTTCTTCTCCAACGCCGCGTTGATCGCCGCCACCTGTCCTTGCGTAAGGATGCCACCTGCCAAAACGATCTTCCTCCCCTATCTCACTTATACAGCCCCAGCGCCGTACAGCTCACCCACACGCCGCCCAGGGCAATTCCCTCTCCTACCAGCAGCCACAACGAGCCGCCGGTTTCGATACCGCCGATGATGCCCAGCGCCGCAAAGCTGCTCACGGCCAGCAGGATCTTCCATTTCCTGTCACGGCGGTGCTCATTCCGCGTCCTGCTCATCCTCGACCTCCTCCATGTAGTCCTCTCCGCACACGGGGCAAAGATATTCTCTGCGCGTTTCCCAGCCGTTTTCCCCGTCCAGATTCTCTTTTGTCACGCAGACCACCGGCGCGTCAAACCTCACGCCGCAGATCAGACACCGCCAGCCACTCATAGCGTTATGGCGGCGCGAAGGTCTTCGATGGGGATGTGCAGCTTGCGACAAGCCTTTTGCAGCTCTCCCAGCGTGAAGTCCAGCGGGGACTTCTTCCGGCGAAGCAGCGTGGACGCATCCATCCCCAGCGCGTTGGCCAGCTCCTGCTGCCGCAAGCCCTCCGTTGCCAACGCACCGTACAGCAGAGCTACGATCTTGTCCTCCGTGGGGTTCTTCGTGTTCAAATACGTCACTCTCGGCATACCTGCACCCTCCTAATCTCGTTCATTTCTTTCTGCCCTCCCCTTTCATCAGCTCGTCCAGCGTACAGCGGTACAGCGTAGACAGCTTGTGCAGAACTGCCACCGAAGGATCAGCCTTGCCTGTCTCATAAAGGCTCACCGCTGAAACACTAACTCCCAGCAGATCTGCCACCGTTTTCTGCGAATATCCGGCTTTCTTTCTTTGCTCCTTATAACTCAATCTCTCATCTCCCATCAAAAATAATTGAGAAATGCTTGACTTTTTCTGAAATTCGCCTTATTATGTGGTTGTCTGTTCAAATAACTTAGCAAATTCTACTTGATTTTGGTGAAGCATCTCTCTATATCTGCTCGATTTCTTTTGTATGTCTTTATATTAACTCAATATTTGCTCAATTTCAAGAGCGATCTACTTCATTTTTCAATGTTTGTAGCAATGCACAATTTTGGAGGTATACTTTTGTGAATGGTGAACTGTTCGTTTACAAGATTTGGCAATTATGCAAAGCCAAGGGGCTGACAAAAGCCGAGTTCTACGAAACTGCTGGCATCACTCCATCGGCAATGGCTCTTTACAAAAAAGGAAAGACCAAACCATCAATGGACACTCTTCGCGCTATTGCCCGCGTTCTGGAGATTGACGTCTCCTATTTGCTGACCGAACTTTACGGCGATGAAACAGAAAAAGAGCCCGCTTCCCAACTGGAAAGCGAACTCGATTCCGCCCTTGTTAAGTTGCTGTGTTCTCTTACGCCTACTGAACTGGCGCAGGTGCAGGGCTTTGCCGCAGCGCTGATAGCAGCTCGTAAAGCCTGACCTTTTCCTCCATCGTCAGGGTGGAGACCAATTCCCTTGCTTCCTGTTCGTTCATTTCTCTGCCCCCTCTTATGTCGTTTTGTGGCGTTTGCTTGGTTCAATCGTACTCTATGTGCGCCGCGGTGTCTACGTTCATTTTGGGGAATCGCTCCCCAATTTGGGTAATTGTCCCCCAAATATGGACTTTTACGGATGAAATAGTATCCGTTACCGATAGAAAGGGGAAAATCATGTCAGAAATTCAGGAAATTGCACAGCATATTCAGGACTTTCCTTCCCTTGTCCGTAAGTCCAGAATGGACAAGGGCATCACCAACGAGGAACTGGCCGAACTGTCCGGCATCAGCTATTCCGCCGTCTGCAAAATGCAGTCCGGTGAGCGCGATCCAAAACTGTACGATGCTGTCGCGGTGATGAAAGCCGTCGGCATATCCGCCGACCAAGTGTTTGACATCCAGCCTCCCGCATCAGCTCCATCCGCCATGCAGGAACGCATACACGAGCTGGAGTTGGATAACGCCGTCAGCTCCGGCGACGTGGTGCGCCTGAAGCAGGTCAACGGACTTTGCACCCAGCGCTTGGATGCCGTTATCCGCCAGCGCGATCATTACAAACGCTGGTCTGTGTTTTCTTCAATTTTTTCCGCGATCCTATCCCTGTTCTTAATTGTTTATCTTCTTTTCGACTTCCGCAATCCCCATGCCGGTTTCATCCTCCGAGACGGACCTTCAGCGTTTGCGTGGCTTGTGATCCTCCTTGTGTCTATTTCTATCGGCGTGTGCAGCATTGTCGGATACTGCGTGCTGCGCGATACTGCAAAAGAGACCTCACTTCGAAAATGAAGGCGGGGTGCGGGGGACGATCAAGAGGATCTTGGACGAGCTGCCGGACGAGGCGATGCCTCTTGTGGCCGCAAAGCTGGTTGAGATACAAGCCACGCAAGAAAAGAAGTGAGTTTTTCCTCCGGCATGGCGTCGACGGCGGCATAGATTTTTTCGCGCATGGTCGGTTCCTCCCTATTTGTTTTTCGTGGTATCTGCCTCTATCCTTACATACATTCCGTGTCGGAGTTGCACGAAAAAGGGCAACAGGAAAAATTTTTCTTGAAGGAGGTGCGTTTTCCCGTGAAATGTCGTTTTTGCAAGCGGGAGATCGAGGACAATTCCATCTTCTGCAACTGGTGCGGGAAAAAGCAGCTCAAGGAGAAAAAGCGGGACGGTGAAATCCGCATCCCAAAGCCGAAGCAGCTCCCCTCCGGCAGCTGGCACATATATCTCGCTGCGGAAAAGCAGCCGGTCACAGAGGCTACAAAGGACTTGTGCGAGGCAAAAGCGAGGGCTTTCCGCGCCGGGTTTATAGAGCGAAAAAAGGGAGCAAAGGAAGCACCGATTTTGCTGGATGATGCCATAGAAAAATACATCTCGCGCCGTGCTGTTTTGTCACCTAACACTATTCGCAGCTATCGTATTTACCAAAAAAACCGTTTCCAGTCGTGCCAAGGCGTAAACATACGCGATGCCGTTGACTGGCAGCGGTATATAAACGAAGAAGCAAAACTATGTGCCCCAAAGACATTGAAAAATGCGTGGGGGTTTATAAAATCTGTTTTGGAGGAAAACGGCATCCCAGCTCCCAAGGTGACGCTGCCACAATCAAGTGTTAAGGAACACAAGTGGCTAACACCGGAACAGATCGTGGTTTTTTGCAAAGCGGTGGAAGGTAAAGGCTTTGAGAAAGAAGCGCTGTTCGCCCTGCACGGGTTACGGCGTGGGGAGCTGCTTGCACTCCGATGGGGAGATGTTGACATCAAGTCCGATACCATCCGCATCCACGCGACCATCGCGCAGAACGAAAAAAACCAATATATAGAAAAGCCTACTACCAAAACAGAAAAGTCCACCAGAACGGTGCCGATTATGATACCGCGCCTGCGGCAGCTCCTGAAGGAAGAAATGGGCGCGCCAAACGAGCGTATATCCCACGAGCCACCAAACGGACTGTGGCGAAAAATAAACGATGTTTGCGCCGAAAGCGGGCTTCCTCTTGTCGGCGTACACGGCTTGCGGCATTCATTCGCATCTCTTGCCTACCACCTTGGTTTTAAGGAGGAGGAATGTATGCGTATCGGAGGATGGTCTGACTACCGTATAATGCACGAGATTTACACTCATATCGCATCTACAGACATCAACGCCCGCACAAAAACCATGGAGAGTTTTTACAAAAACAGTGTCGTTTTTGACAATCCGAACGGTGAACAGGAAAACTAATAGTTGCCTAATATAAACAGGCATATTTCGATATGAAAATCAATACAAATTCCTATTCCATTGTGCCACAACGCTTTTAAGAGAATAATATAATGTTCGAATCCTTCTCCCGCTGCCAAAGGAAAGAAAACCCGCAACCCTTGTGGTTGCGGGTTTTTCTTGTATTCATGCGGGTTTGCAGGATTTTACAAAGCGGTAAATCTGAATGAACGCCGGCAAAAACACAGCTTATATTCAAAATATGATCGATATTTTTCGATATGAATTTCGATATAAAAAACCAGCCCCGTTGTCGGAGCTGGTTTTCTTCATCTCTGTTCATCACACCACCACACAGTTTCCCTCCTGACACCCGCCACGGCAGCCTCCTCATGGGTCATCAGTATGTCAACGTGTTTGCCTATTACGCCCACGTCCAGGGCGATATATGCCTTGTCTCCAATGATGACTGTGCTGCCGGTCGGTATCACGTCCGGATCGGTCGCCACGCAGGAGCCGGGATATACCCACTGGCCGCTGGCGGTCAACACCCTGCCGAACTCGTCCTGGTTCATGTGTGCGTACTTCTCAACGCAGTCTGCACAGTAGCCGGTAATGATGCAGTCCTCCAGCACGTTGCTTTTTGCCTTGACAGCTTCCAGTATGCGTTCCGACTCATCGGGATCCTCTTCTACAATCGTATCGCGGCTGTCAGTATCTTCGCCCCACTCCACCCGCAAAACAGTATGCGGCGTGTCCGCGTTGGCTCTCCACGGGGCGATCAGTGCGAAGATCAGGGAAAGCAGCAGAATTGCCTCCAGCAACAGGTGCTTGTGTTCCCGCCGCACCACGCGCCGGTATTCCGCCCGCATGGCTACAAACGGTCTGGGACATAAACCGAACTCCCCTGCGCGGGCGATGTTCTCGCTCATGGTTTTATAGACTATCTGTTCCCTTCTTGTCATTGGCTGTCTTACTCCTCACGAATAGTACAGGTTTACTCTGCGGTCAGCGCAGTGCTTGAATATCGCTTTCCAGTGCTCAAACATATTGTAGGGTTTCATCACATGGTAATTGTGTCCCACCATGTCGGACTTTAACTCTTTCATGGCGTTGTATATCTTGCGGCACTCCTGCGGGGTGAATTGACCGCCGCAGTCCGAATGGAAAATCAGGATGTCCAGATCGTCGTTGCAGTGCGCGTTCCAGTATTCCGCTTCTGCATCAGAGAACGGCGTACCGCGGAGCATATTTCTCTTGAAAATGTTGTGGCACTGCTGGCCGTAAGCAACC
>ERZ1026844.521-NODE-521-length-28044-cov-9.452285_pt1 | contig 28044 bp, 18 predicted proteins | sample MGYA00380152_ERZ1026844 | MGnify/ENA primary metagenome ERZ1026844 (study PRJEB33269, sample SAMEA4719788) | human gut metagenome | biome: human-associated habitat; feature: organic feature; material: feces | place: Cameroon | collected 2013-10 ... | reverse complement strand
ATGTGGATGGATTTGAACTGGAGGTTTCTCCGACGCGGAGTTACGGGCTGGCGGCGCTGAATTTCGACGTGAAGCTGGAAGAGCATCACCATCACCATGAGCATGGACATGAAGAAGACAGCGGGCATCATCACCACCATCACGAACACCGCCATCTCGCGGATATTTTCGCGATTTTCGACCGTTCCGGGATGAGTTCCGGGGCGCGGGAACTGGCGAAGCGGATCTTCACGATCGTCGCGGAGGCCGAGGGCAAGGCGCACGGCCTGCCGGTGGAGCAGGTGCATTTCCACGAAGTCGGCGCGGTCGATTCGATCGTCGATATCGCGGCGGCGGCGATCCTGATGGATAAGATCGCGCCGGATGCGGTGGTGATCCGGGAGATTTCGGAGGGGAGCGGCTTTGTGCATTGCCAGCACGGCGAGCTGCCGGTGCCGGTTCCGGCGGTAGTCAACATCGCCGCCGCCCATGCGCTGCCGTTGCGCTTCACCGATGCGAAGGGCGAGATGGTCACGCCGACCGGGGCCGCGATCGCGGCGGCGATCCGCACTGCGGACCGGCTGCCGGAGCGGTACACGGTCGCTGCGGTCGGTCTCGGCGCGGGCAAGCGCGACTTCGGCCGCCCCAACATCCTGCGCGCGATGCTGTTGCAGGTGGAGGAAGCCGAAGTCCCCGCCGAGGGGAACGGTATCTGGGTGCTGGAGAGCAATCTCGACGACTGCACCGGCGAGGCGCTGGGGCTGACGATGGAGCGGTTGTTCGCCGCCGAGGCGCGCGACGTGCATTTCCTGCCCTGTTTCATGAAAAAGAACCGCCCGGCGCAGCTGCTGCGGGTGATCTGCGACGAAGCGTTGATCGGCAGGCTGGAATCGGTCATTTTTGAAACCACCACCACCATCGGCATTCGCCGCTCCCGCTGGGAGCGCACGGTGATGGCGCGTGAATCGGTCACGGTCGAATCGGGATACGGTCCGGTCGCGGTCAAACGCTGCCGTCATGGCGAACTGGTGCGCTGTTACCCGGAGTTCGAGAGTGTGCGCGCGGTCGCGGAAGCCTCCGGCGTGCCGTACCAGACCGTCTTCGACGCCGCCCGGCGCGAAGCGGAAAAACGGGAGCGTTGAGATGGAGCGCCTGACGGAGCTGCGGACCGAAATCGCCCGGCTGGTGAAGCAGGGTGTCTGCCTTGCGTTTTCCGGCGGGGTGGACAGTGCGCTGCTGCTGGCGCTGGCGGCGGAAGCGCAGCGTTCGGGCGGCGGCGAAATCCAGGCGGTGACTTTTTCCACCCGGCTTCATCCGCAGTCGGATATCGACAATGCGCGGCGGATTGCCGGCGAGGCGGGAGTGCCGCTTCACGTGATCGAGATCGACGAGTTTTCCGACCCTGAGATCGCGCGGAATCCGCCGGACCGCTGTTACCGCTGCAAGAAACATCTGTTCAGCCGTCTGAAGGAGTTCGCCGGGGCGCTGCATTTGCCGGTGGTGATGGACGGCACCAACGCCGACGACCTGCTGGAATACCGCCCGGGCCTGCAGGCGCTGAAGGAGCTGGGGATCAGCAGCCCGCTTGCCGAGCTCGGATTTTCCAAGCGTGAGGTGCGGGAGCTGGCGCGCGGACTGGGGCTTTCGGCCGCGTCGCGCCCGTCGACCCCCTGCCTGGCCACCCGGCTTCCCTACGGCGCCCGGCTGGAGCCGGAACTGCTGCGGCGGATCGGGGAGGGGGAGGCGCTGCTGCGGGAGGCCGGATTTGCGCAGGTCCGGCTCCGGGTGCACGGCAACATCGCCCGGATCGAGGTTCCGGCGGCGGAACTGGCGCGGCTGGCGGAACGCGCCGCGGAGCTGGTTCCGGAGCTGAAAAAACTGGGATTTCTCTATGTGACGCTCGATCTGGAGGGGTTCCGGTCGGGAAGCATGGATCTGACCCTGAAAGGGATTCTGAAATGAACGATGTTCTGGCGCTGGCGGAGGAAAATCAGGGAAAGGCGTGGCGGGTGGTCGAAGCGAGCGGCCTGATCGCCGCGTGGGAATCGATCGGCGCCGAGGTCCGTCTGGTCGGGTCGCTGAAGACCGGGCTGCTGATGAAGCACCGCGACATCGATTTTCACATCTATACCGCGAAGCTCGAACCGGAAAAGAGTTTCGCGGCAATGGCGAAGATCGCCGCGAACCCGGCGGTGGAACGCATGACCTACGGCAACCTCGCGGCCACCGACGAGCACTGTTTCGAATGGCACGCGTGGTTCCGGGACGCGGACGGGGAGCTGTGGCAGCTGGATATGATCCAGATCGAGCGCGGCACCTTCTACGACGGCTATTTTGAGCGGGTCGCGGAGCGCATCTCCGCGGTGCTGACGCCCGAATTGAAGCTGGCGATCCTGACCGTGAAGAACGACACGCCCGAAACCGAAAAGGTGATGGGGATCGAGTACTGTCAGGCGGTGATCCGCGACGGAGTCCGCACCTGGCCGGAGTTCGCCGAGTGGCGCAAACTTCATCCCGCCGGCGGCATCGTCGACTGGATGCCGTGACGCTCAGCCGGCTGCGGAATGGAAGTCGATTGCGGCAGAATATTGAAGCGCTGCCGGAAGATAGTCATGCCGTTTTTTCAATTTTCCTCTTGCGGAAGGGTGGGACAGAGCATTCGGCCGGTGAGTTTCAGGGAAGTTCTGTCAACAGTTCGCAGGTGATCCCGAGAATTACGGGGACCGCTTCCCTGCCGCCGGAAACCGCCTTGACTGACTTTACGTTTTTCGCCGGATTCGGATTGTTCCAGCGTGTCACGTAAGCGCCGACGGTGAAACCGGCCGGTCGCTTTTTTTCCCATGCGATATAACCGTTGTTCAACGGCTGCGGGTTGATCCAGTCAGCACATTCCGCAGTGCCGTTTATCGGAAACGCGCAGGTTGTTCCGTCATCATAGGTAATGAGATATTCGAATAGTTTCCCGCTCTTGCTCCCCCAGGCGGCGGCATGTAGAAAATAGAGATTGGCGATTTTGGCGTTTACCGGAATCTCCGGAGTTTCCGTCGGAAAATATTTGATCGTACCTGCCAGTACCGCACAGGATTTTCCGTCGTTGTCCGCCGGATCAATCACCTTGAACGGGACGTTTGCCAGAGTAATTCTGCCGGTCGGGAAATCCCGGGCGTCCAACTCTCCCTGATCGGTCCAGCCCCCTTTGCGGTCGCCGGCAGTTTCATCCTGAAATCCCATGTTGACAGCTCCGGTCATATCCAGTGCGCGGCACTTGGCCGAATCGACTTGATACCCGGCTCGCGCCTGAGCGTGTGCTGCTCGCTTTTCCGCCTCGATTGCTTTGAGTTGCGCGTCGAGTGCGGCCAGACGTTCCGCCAGCTCCCGCTGTATTGCGGAGTTTCTCTTCTGTTCGTCGGCCCGGGTCCTTGCATTTTTTCCCGGAGCCGCTGCCGGTGTGGTTGAGACGGCCAGCAGCACCCGTTCCTGTGACGGAAGTGCCAGAAAGATCCCGGCACGCAGTTCTTCGCGCTTCCATTCAAGCCTGCCGGATGGAGCCGCGAAAGGTTCCCGGGTAACCATGTCGGTGACGTAGAAGGAATTGTTCCGGCGGGAACCGGGGAGAGGCGGGATAAATTTCACGGCTCCGGTTTCGCGTCCGTTCCAGTTGCAGAGGAAATAGAGATCGCAATCGTCGCGGCGGATCGCCCGGACTTCAAGTTCATGGGTCTGCCACGCATCTGCCGGGATGATTTTCCAGGGGGAAACGTAGCCGGAATCTTGCAGGGCACGATATATTGCATTGCGTTCGCTTTCCGCATCTTTCAAGGCCGGGACGATTCGGAAACCGGCATCCTGCGGAGAGAATTCGGGCAGACTGCGTCCATACTGGTCGAATTTGCCGGAATTTTCTCCCCACAGTACAATACCGCCCGCCGCTGCGAATTTTTTCAGCGTCTCGCGGGTGGCCGGGAAGATGTGAGAAGGGTTCGGCACCGCGATCACTTTGAATGTACCCGCTCCGCGCTCATTGAGTTCCTGCTCCGTCGTTACGCCGACCGGAAGCTGGCGGGACAGGAAGGCGTTGTACCAGTTGAAGCATTGCTGCTGGTATGCGAATTTCTGATCGCCGCGTACCGCGTGCGGCTGACGCCACACCGAGGGCAGGGAGTAGAGAATACCGATATCGTTAAGTGTGCGCGGATACGGCAGCGCGATTTCTGCCAGCCGGGCGATTTCCTGTGAAAAATCTTTGATGCCTTTCAGCGTGTCCAGCGGATAATAATAGGGGTTCAGCAGGGCCGGCGGGTTTCCGATGCCGCTTCGGCGGGCATCATCCAGCGTTTTCCATGGGAAATTGCGTCCTCCTTTCCACCAGCAGTAAATCTGGGAGCCGGAGTAATTGTGAAAAACTTCAAACCACAGCATGGTGGTGAAGTCCGAACGGCGAACCGGAATGCGGCCCAGCGCGCCGTGATTGCGGGAAACATAACTTTCCTGATTCATGATCGGTTTCTCTCCGGCAAATGCGCGGGCCAGATCGTAAAAGAACATCACCGAAAGAAATTTGTTGTTGTAAACATCTTCCAGATAATTGCCGGAAGTGCCGGAAAAGAGTCCGAATGGCATGCCGCCTTCGCTGCCGAAAATATCCGCAGTTTTCATCAGCTTGTGGTAATCGATGCCGTTTTGTTCGTACCAGAGCGAACTTACGGCGATTTCAATGTCAAAATAGACATTGGGGCGCGGGTCGACTTCCCGGATTGCCGCTTTGCCTGCCTGAAAGATTTCGACGAAACGGTCGCCGAGGAAATCCATCCAGTCCGCTTTCATGCGGCCGCCGGTCCATGGTGAAAGTTCCGCGGCCGCTTCAAAATTTTTCGGCGTTTCGTTTCCCCATACCGCACGGAGCTGTTCCAGGTCGTGATTGTACTTACGCTTCAGCCAGCCGGCAAAAAGTTTTTTGTTTTCCGGATGTTTGGAGTGATACCATTGGACTTCGTTGAAAAGTTCATAGACCCATGGATTGGATTTGCCGCTGTTGAGCCAGAATTCCGCCCCGCCTTTGAAGTAATATTTATAGATATCCTTGCCCGGACGGGTTTCCGGCACATACGGCATGAAGCCGCCGTCGTGCCGGGTATCGGCCGGAAAACCGGCTTGGGAGAGACGGCCGGGCAAATCATTCATCGTGAATAAATGAAGCAGAGAGTAGTCCACAACCAGCGGCATCCCGCTGATTCGGTCGCGATGGCGGAAGCGGTTCGCCCAGTGTTCGCGGTAGGGGCTGCCCAGCAGCAGATCCGCCTGCGCGTGAGTCAAACCCATCTCCGGCAGATACTCTTCCGCCACCTGACGGGCAAATGTATAGGTATGGTTGACATTGAATCCCATTTCTCCGGCAATGCGCAGGTCAAGCTGGTCGGTCAGGAGGTCATTGGGTTCGTAAGGAGGCCGGGCGTTGTCGGGAGTGAATTCCCAGAAATTGTTGCCGGCGTCATTGACTCCGAGCATGAAAGTGGGTTTGCCGTGGTAAAAGAAGGTCCCGTTACGGATGACGGGACGCTCGAAGTTGTCCGTTACCGGAACTGCTTTTCGGGGCGGAGGCGGCAATTGTTCCACTTTGAGATCGCTGACTTCAAAATCGGAGTTCCAGGTGCCGCCGAAAGCGATTCCGCCGGAAAACGGGACATCTGATCCGGTTTCCGCGACGAGTTCGCCATTGATATGCAGCGAGGCCTTTTCCGTGAGAACCGTGACGGCGCATTTCAACTCCTGCCCGGCGGTAAACTTTTGGGGCCAGCGGCACTCTTTCAGTTTTTCGGATTTGCCGCCGGCGGTTCCGCGGGAAACCAGAATCTTTCCCTGATGTACCGGAGGAAGGGAAAATTTTATGAAGTGCGGATACCGCCATCCCGCATAAATTTCAAAATAAGCTCCTCCGCGCCGGACCAGCGTAAAACTCACACGGTAATTTTTCCAGTTGTCTTTCGCCAGATAGAAAACCGGGTTGGCGGATTCCGATCTGATTTTCAGCACGCTGTTTTCAATGACCGGATTGCCGCCCCAGCCGGCTCCCGGATTGTCCGCCGGGAATCCGTTGAACAACATCTCCGCTGCGCCCAGCACGAATGCCGGAGCAAGTGCGATGGAGGTCAGAAATTTCTTCATGTCATGATCCTTGAAAATTATAAACGGAATAAACAGTCCGTCAATCCTTCATATTCTTCCCCCACATATAGTGGTGTTCGCCGCTTTCAACGGCAGTATGGAAAAACATGGAAGCGTGTCCGTCGCCATAGCCGACAATACTGCCTTTGCCGTTGCCGTGGCGAACTCCGAAATGGGCGCGATGTTCCAGAATCGGCAATCCGTCGGTTCGTTTATTATCGGCGATGAGCAGCCGCTCCGCAGGGCGTTTGACACGTTTCAGGTAGGTATTGTTTGTGGCCGTCGCCCATCCCATATGGAAGTTCATGCCGTAGTTTTCCTGAAATAAACGATCTCTGGTATTGTTTGACGAGTCCCGGCTGGGACATTGAAAGAGCGGGGAAACCGGGGTGGCAATCCAGACCGAGCCTTGCTGCTGCGAAGTATACCAGTTGTTGTTGACCAGGCCGATACCGACATACCGGGCGATTTGCCCGATCCAGATCACGCTGTCGCCGGAACTGTTTTTCAAACTGCAGCCGTATCCGGAGTATGGCATTAAATTGCCGTTGTTGTCTTCCGTGTATTGGATCATACCCAGTGCAAGCTGCTTCACATTGTTGAGGCATTTGGCCCCTTTCGCTTTTTCCCGTGCCTGATTCAAAGCGGGAAGCAGCATCGAGGCCAGAATTGCTATGATTGCGATTACGATAAGAAGTTCAATTAATGTGAATTTGATTCTACTCATAATTTCTCCTCTTCCGGCACTTTTGAGAGTTATATTCCGCGTGTTCATTACAGGATATTATAGCAAAAAAAAATGATTTTGCCACCTGTCATTTTATTTTTTTTCTGAAAATATAACACATTATGCGAAAAGTGTTATGAATTTATCCAGGGAAGGGTTTATATTATCGATGAGTGGATGTTGACGGCGTCCAAGGCAATAATCGGAGGAGCCAATGCCGGGGAAATTGAAAAAAACAGTACCGCTGACGAAACAGATCGTAAGGAGACTTTCGGACGAAATCCTTTCCGGAGCGCGTCCGGCCGGAGAGCGGCTGCCCAGTCTGCGGGAATTCGCCGGGCTGTACCAGTGCAGTATCGCGGTGATCAATGGTGCATATAACTGTCTGGAAGAGAAGGGATTGATCCGGCGGAGCCATGGGGCCGGCACTTTTGTCGCGGATGATGTCAGATTGGAACATAAAAATTTTTTCCACGCATGGCAGGCGGTATTCGATATGGAACCGTTCAGGAAATTTGTGGAGCGGGCGGCGCCGGAACTCATCATCAATGAGTTCCCTTCCCGGGAATACTTGGGCAACCGCAACTATCTGGAATGGCTGATTCAGCAGAATACCGGACTGGCGAAACATCCCGGACTGATTGCGCTGGACGAGGGGCAGTTGCCGATTCTGGCCGACTGCGGCGTGCTTGAGCCGCTGGATGAGCTGCTGTATCGTTCAAAAATCCTGAGTCCGGAGAAATTTCCGAACTCACTGCTTGACGCCATGCGCTACAACGGGAAACTTTACGCTCTGCCGGTGAATTTCTGCCTGCCGGTGTTATTGTATAACAAGCTGCGCTTCCGACAGGCGGGGCGCCCTTTCCCGGATGACCACTGGGGATGGAACGAACTCCTGGAACATGCGGCCGTACTGGGAAATCAGGAGCTTTCTTTGCAGAGCCTCGGGATTCTGTTTACCGTAAGCATGTATGCGTCCTTTATTTTTCAGAGCGGCGGCTGCTTCTTCGACCTCAACCGGAACTGCGCCATCGCGCGGGATGAAGCGGCGGAGGGACTCATGTTCTTTTCCCGTCTCATGCGGCAGGAGGGCGTCGTCTGGCATCATTACGGAGATCCCCGTGACATTCTGGTGAAGAAGCTGGCTTCCGGCGAGTTGGCGATGGTGCTCGGCGACAGTGTGGATTATACATTGCTGACCCGCATCGCACCGCCGGGAGAGTGGGGTGCGCAGCCGGTTCCGCGCGGGAGCTGCCGTGCCGCGGCGGTATCGCTGCGCGGTATCGGAGTGACTTCAAATCATCCGGCGCCGGAAAAGCTCCTCAGGAATCTGGAATTTTTGTTCATTCGGAACCATTATGCCGATTTCTGCCGGGAGTGCCTGGCGCTTCCCGCCTATGATCCGGTCGGGCTAGGAGTTGAAAATTTCTGGCTGGAGTGGTTGAAATACGCCAGGCCGCCGATTCAGAACCCCAGTCTGAATGTCATTCCGATGGTATTTGAAACATTGAATCAGGCGCTGGCGCAAAAACGCGAACTGGATCGGAGTCATCTGCTGGAGTATCAGCGCATGATCAATGCCGGATTGTAGATTGTTCCGCGCCGCCCGGAAACGGGGCCGCGCCGGGTTCCGGCCGCGAAGAAAATCACGGCGGTGCTGCTTCCCGGTCCGTCTGGATGTTCTGCTGTGATTTTACCTCAGAAGCGGTAAAAAGACAATCCTCATTTCCGTCCTGCCTGACGGAAAAGCGGATATCGGGACCGATGAAAGTGAACATCAGCCGCAGGAGAGGCGGGGGCGCATACCGCGCCGGAATTTTTTCGGACTTTATTGTTATACTTCTCTTGGAGGTTTGTTATGCTTTGGGTATAATAAATATTGAAACAACCGGAGGGTATCATGTCGGCCACCAAATGCGCGGAAATCGTAAAGGAGATCGGGGCGGAGATCCGCAACGGAGAACACGGCGCGCCCGGAACCGCGTTCATGACGGTGCGCGAGCTGTGCGATGTATTCGATATTTCTCTGGTCACCGCGCAGCGGATCGTGAACCGGCTCAAGGAGGACGGGCTGCTGGTGCGCAGCGGCAGGCGGACCAGCATCGCCGCGCGTTCGCTGCACGGCGCGGCGGCTTCATGCCGGATCGGCGTGGTGGTCACCAAGATCGACAATCCGTTCTTCTCCCGGCTGCTGAATGCGCTGGAACTGGCCGGGAGGCGGCGGGGGCTGGAACTGATTTCGGCGGGCAGCGACTACAATGTGCGCCATGAGGAACACCTGTTCCGGATGCTGGAAAACAGCGGGGCGGGCGGTTTTCTGGTCTGTCCCGCGCACGACATCGATTCGGCTCCGGCCCTGCGCAGCCTGGGGCTGCCGTTCGTGCTGATCGGCCGCCGGGTTGCCGGAGTGGACGCCGACACCGTGATGACCAACGACTTCGAAGCCGGGAGGCTGGCGGCGATCCACCTGATCGAACAGCGCTGTTCGGATTATCTGTACATGGGGATCAGCAACTTCCGCAACGACATGCGGTTCCGCGGCTTTGCCTTCGAGCTGCACCAGCGCGGCGTGGAGCTTTCCGGGGAGCGTCATCTGCGCGTCGACGTCGACCGCGACGAAAGCGACCTGCCGGAGTACCTCGCGCGGCTCCACCGCGGCGGCAAGACCGGGGTGTTCTGTTATCACGACTTGTTTGCGCTGCGGATGATCCGGGCGGCGCGGCTGTGCAAATTCTCCATCCCGCGCGAGGTTTCGGTGGTCGGCTTCGACGACCTGCCGATCGCGTCGGAGGTGTATCCGTCGCTGACCAGCATCTCCTATCCGCTGGCCGGAATCGCGGAAAACGCGCTCGAAATGCTGCTGCGCCGCCTGCACGGCGCGAATGACGGGCCGGGGGCGACCAACTATCTGGATCCGACTCTGGTGGTGCGCGAAAGCTCCTTTGATCTGCCGTGACCTTTTTACTTTACATGCCTCTTCACCAGAATTTATGGGGATAATATGCTCAGTTTGAGCGTAATTTTTCTGACAGTCAAAATGAAGTGACGGATATTTCCGTCATTTCGCGGTAAAATGACGGATGATTTTCGTGATGCATATTATGAGGGTTTGGATGAAAAAAAACATTTTTTCTTCCAAACCGGCAAAAGCCGTATTTACATCAGGTTCTGGCGGCTGTCAAACGGCAAACGGAATAAAAGCGACCAACGGGAGCGGTTATGCCGGATTGCCGCTTGACTGACGGCGGGTTCTGATGTATCTCGCACCGATTTACCCACAAATTCTCGTGAAGACCCCTTTACATATAACAATATCGGGAGGAACCATGTCAATCACGCGAACCGCCGTCAGCTATTACAACCTCGGCTATGTGGAGCACGCCGAAGCGGATTTCCGCGAAATGCTCGATCACGGCTGTACGACCGTGATCCTGGCGGTCACCGAATTCGATTTCGATTTCTGGCGGCCGAACATCCCGCGCATCGTGGAGGCGGCGCACCGCCTCGGGCTTCAGGTGCTGATCGACCCGTGGGGGATCGGCAAGTTTTTCGGCGGAGAGCAGGTCAGCAAGTTCCTGCAGGACAACACCGGGAACCGGCAGGTTTCGGCGCTGACCGGGGAGGCGCTGCCGTATGCGTGCTTCAACACGCCGAGCTTCCGCGACTACTTCGCGCGGTTCTGCCTGACGCTGGCGCGCGAGGCGGGGGCGGACGGCTTCTTCTGGGACGAGCCGCACTATGCGTTCCCGAAATCCTACGCTTCGATCACCGGCGGCGCGGGCGAGGACTGGACCTGCCGCTGCCCGGTCTGCATGGGGAAGTTCCGGGAGCATTACGGCTATGAGATGCCGAAGGTGATGAACGACGATGTGAAGCGGTTCCGCCGCCGCGAGGCGCTGTTCATCCTTGAGGACACCTCGCGCCGGATCAAGGAGCTGGACCCGGCGCAGGAGATCACCTGTTGCGTGCACGCGACGCTGAACAGCTATTACGTGACCGAACACCGCGGCTACGACGACTGGGACGAAGTCGCGGCCAGCCCGTACTTCGACGTGTTTTCGACCACGATCGTCGCGTGGAACCTGCCGCGCGGCTTCTTCGAGGAGATCACCCGCCGCACGGTCGCGGCCGCGAGAAAGTACGGCAAGCAGTCGGAACGGTGGCTGATGGGCTATTACAGACAGCCGGAGGATTTCTCCGAGATCGACCGGACGGTGGAGCTGTACGAGTCGCTGGAGGTGGACCGGCTCGGCACCTGGACCTACCGGGGCGGCTACGGCACCGTGCTGGCCGCGCCGGACGCGCTGAAACTGTGGGACCGCATCGGAGAGAACTACAAACGTGTCATCGGAAAGGGAAAATGAGATGTTGAACGATTTCGGATATCTGGAAAAGATCGAGGCGAACCTGCGCCGGGTCAAAGAGGAGCAGGCCGCGAACATTCAGGCCGCCGGGAAGCTGATGGCCGATGCGGTCGAACAGGACCGGCTGATCAGCGTGTACGGCGGCGGCGGGCATACCACACTGGTGATGGGCGAGATGTTCTTCCGGGCGGGCGGCCTCGCGAACATCAACCCGGTCATGGAAACCGGGCTGTCGGTGTTCAACCAGGCGCTGAAGTACCTCGAACTCGAACGCACCGAGAACTACGGTTCGGCGATCGTGAGATATTACGATCTTCAGCCGGGAGACCTGCTGATCATCTTCCACAACATCGGGATCAACGCGGCGACCATCGACGCGGCGCTGGAGGCGAAACGGGCCGGTGCGAAGATTGTCGCGGTGTCCAGCTCGTACTGGCAGAAGGAGATGCCGCCGGACCACTTCATCCGGCACAGCTCCGGGAAGAACCTCTTCGACCTCGCGGACATCTGCATCGACGACTGCAACCCGGTCGGCGACGCGCAGGTGAAGGTGCCGGGTTTCGATACGCCGATCGCGCCGGTGTCGAACGTGGTGGACTTCACCATCGCCCACTGGCTCGAAATCGAATGCGTCCGGCAGTGCGTGGAACGCGGCCTGACGCCGCCGGTCTGGCGCAGTGCGAACGCCCCCGGCGGCGACGAATACAACGCCGCGAACCTGAAAAAATACCGGCCTCTGGTCAAGAACCTGTAAAGGAGGGAATGAATATGAAAAAAGGCCGTTTTACCCTCATTGAGCTGTTGGTCGTGATAGCAATCATTGCGATTCTGGCGTCGATGCTGTTGCCAGTGCTGAATCAGGCGCGGGAGAAGGGAAAAGCTATTACCTGTACCAATAATATGAAGCAAATAGGAGTACAAGCTCAACTTTATGCAAACGATTACAGCGGCACTGTTGTCGTTACCGCCGACGATATGGCGAAATACTATCCGGAAATCTTTCTGAATGACAAATATGATGCGGCAACATCAGCAAAGCATAAACTCTATTATTGTCCCAGTTTGTTTCCAAGCATTTACAGATCCCGTATTTATGGCGTGTTTTTTGCTGACGATGATCATACACCATTTCGGCTTTATGGGTATGCCGGCCAAGTTTATCTGACGATGAAAAAGATGAGAAGTGCAAGTTCCGCATTTTATCTGGGTGATTCTTATGACTCCGGTGAGCGAATGAGCATGTATCGAATCAATTTGGGAAGTGATACCAACGGTATGCTTATGGATATTCATTCCGGCAGGATCAACGTTTCCTTTTTTGATGGGCATGTTGCTGCACTGCTGCCAAGAGAAACCAAGGAGGCTTATGATGTTATGTATCGCAACCAGACAGGAAAGGTACGCACTTATACGCCTTATTATCGTGATGCAAGGTCTCTGGGGAGCAGACCGCTTTAAATGATTGCAAGATATTTGTGAAAAATATCACTGATTGAGAGGAAGCAGTAAAAATGTGGAAAATCATATTGCTGTTATTGGTATCGCTTGGAACAGTTCCTGCAGTTTTAGGTGACAAAAGTTGGTTGTTCAATCAAGATTTCTCACAGAACTCCAACTTTTTTGGAAAGGTTGAAATAGAACAGGATAAAAAATTTCCGGAATTTTTTGGTGCGAAATTTTCATCGGACAGTCCCATTTACAGAATTCCATCTTCGGAACAGTTCAATTATATTGATGATTTCGCCGTCGAAGCCGTCTTTCGTTCGGATGAAATCAATGATTATCGCACTATCCTCTGGAAAGGCGATCGCTCCCAGAATCCGCAGCGAGTACAATTTTTTGTATCCACGATTAATGGCAAATTGGAGTTCAAGTTTAAAGACGGCAAAGGAGAATGGTATAACTTCATTACTTCAAAACCGGTGATTTTCCCAGGATTATGGTATCGTGTCATCGTGAAATTCAAAGGAGGATATGCCAAAATCTGGGTAAATGGACGGGAATGTGCTGTAGGTAATGCATATTGGAAAGCCACGCCATTGCAGGCCTTGGTGAAAAACAATGATCCGCTTTATATCGGAAGCGGTAACTACGGCAATCGGATAGGGATGTTTTTCTGCGGAATAATCCGGGAGATTCGAATTGCCTCCCCCGCATCCAAACTCACCGTAGATCCTGGGAAAGATAAAAAATTTGAAGCCAGAAGTTTTCAACGACTGATTCAAGAAGCTCATGATTCACTTCTCGACTGTGAAAAACTTTTAAAAAAGATCGGTACGGACAAATCTCTCGCTTATCTAAAAACTCAGAAGAATGAACTCGACCAATTCTATCGACAACTTCAGGATGTTGTGAAAAATTCGGAATACGACTCCGTTCAACCTGTTTACGGAAAACTGCAAAGAAAATTGGATACATTCCGTACTCGGCTTCAGCAGGAATATGACAAAATCGCCCGTAGCATCTTTTTTAAGAAACTTGCAAAGCATGCGGATTTCACTGTCGCTACTCTTCCCACTGGAAAAGGGTTTCGTAAAAGTCCTCAGGCATATCAAACATTTGAACAGCATGATGTGGTCTCCATGCGAGCCGCAAGGGGTGAAGTGGAAAGTTTTCAGATCATTCCGATGGCAGGGAATGCTGCAACCAGAATCAGCATTGATTTTTCTGGTTTTATCTCCGAAAACACAGGTAAATCTTTGCCAAGGGTCGCAACTTGGGGAGTTATTCGGGATGTCACCGCTACTCAAACGATGCTAGGGAGTGATGAAAGGGCCAGACTCCAATACATCGGGTCATGGCCGGATATCGTAATGGACGGCAATCCGGCATCTGTGATGATCCCGGCCGAGGATGTCACACCTCTGCTTTTCCGGGTCAGTGTTCCAAGAACTGCAGTATCGGGTGATTACGAAGGCGTAATCACTTTGGCGAACGCTTCTGGAAAGAAAAGCTTGACTGTAAAACTTCATGTATATCCTTTTGATCTTCCGGAACGGAATTCCATTCCCATCGCCTTTTCTTTCTTTAAACACTTTTATTCAGATTGGTTCGGCTCCCTGACTCCTGAACAGAACGGCTTGATTAATCATTTTTTACTGTCATATCGGATTCCGCCGAATAATATTTACGCGGGAACACTTACTCCTTCAATTGAGGAACAGCAGGAATTCAACCTGAATTTTGCTACAGCCGGTTACCTTTGCCCGGCAAAACCTTATACTATGGAAAAATTGAATTCTCTTGTTGAGACATTTCGCAAATCTCTGAAACCTCTTGAAGAAGCCGGACTGGCCAAACATACTTACCTCTATTCCTTTGATGAAATATCCTGTTTGGAACCTGAACGACAAGAAGAAGGATTCGCCGCCGCCAGACAGATTCTGGGAGTGCTGAAACAGGAATTCCCATGGCTGCCGAGAGTTCAAACATCTGCACCGATTGCGGAACTGCTGTCCGAGTTTGATATCTGGTGTCCGACATTTGACTATTTTGATCCGAGCAATCAGGCGCGATATGATTTTCAGAAAAAGGGAATCAAGTTCTGGTGGTATTCGGCGGACGGCCCGCAAAAGCCGTATCCCAACTTTTTTCTTGGTTATCCCCTGCTCGATTCCCGAGTTATTATGACTATGACCTATATGAATAAAATTGATGGAATTCTCTATTGGTGCATTAATCGGGAATGGGCAACCAATCTGTCCAACAAAGCGGCCTTCCTTGAGAAGTGTTCCGGATGGAAACCGTTGATCATTTCACCATTCAGCAAACAGGAAAAAATGCTTAACGGCATGGGAAATCTCGTGTATCCCGGACCCGGCGGCATCATACGACCGTCGCTTCGTCTGGAAAATCTCCGGGACGGTATTGAAGATTATGAACTTTACAAGTTGCTCGAACAGCGTATCGCCAAACTCGAACAACTTCATTCTCCTGATCTGATTTCTCTTGTACGCAAAGCAAAACAGGTATTGGTTGTTCCTTCTTCCGTCGCAACCTCGATTCGTTCCTATAACCATGATCCTCGGGCATTGATGAAGCACCATGACACTGTTGGGGATATGATTGAAACCATTGACAAGGTACTCGCCGAAACAAAGTAATGACTATGGAAAGACTGTATTTATGTACCGGGAAATCTTGCTGTGCCATTCGTTGCGGCTCAGAACTTTCACTTCGTCTTTTTCTGCAAACCGTAATACATGATAATTAAAGTGAAGTGCTTATGAAAAAACATCTTGGATTGTTTCTATTCGTTTTGGTTTCAAACATCGTTTACGGAGAAGACATTGGAATGGTTCCGCCTGCTTTCGGTAATTCCGTTCAGGAATATTATTTGGAGGCATTCCGGCTGAATCGCGAAAAACGTTCCGCCCGCCTGAATGCGCTGAAGACTCCGGAAGAGGCCAAGCTGTATATCTCGGATATTCGGAAGCGGATTCGTTCTCTCTTCCAATTTCCATCTTCCAAAAGTCCCTTGAATGCCGAAATCACTGGAAAAATAGAACTACCGTATTGTACTGTGGAAAAAGTATTATTTCAAAGTCGGAAGAATTTCAGTGTCACAGGCAATCTTTTTCTTCCGAAAAGCATTCCGGCCGATGGTTGCCCCGTCGTATTGATTCTGTCCGGGCACGCCTCGGAAGGAAAGGTTTATTATCAGCCTATTGCCAAAGAACTTGTGTCGCATGGCATTGCAGCCTTCATGATTGACGCCATTGGACAGGGGGAGCGACATCAGTTTCGTAATGTTCCCGGCTTTCCCGACATTGAACCGGATCCGTGTTTGGAGCACAATATTCTTGGCAAACAACTTCTGCTGGTCGGAGAATGGTTCGGATCATGGCGTACCTATGACGCCATTCGAGCGATTGATTATTTGTTGACGCGTCCGGAAATTGATGCATCCCGTATCGGTGTGACCGGCAATTCCGGTGGTGGCACCCTGACAAGTTACCTGGCCGCATTGGATGACCGGATCAGCGCCTCAGCACCGGGCTTTTATATTACCACATGGGAGCGCAACGTCGCCAATGAGTTACCGGCTGATATTGAACAGACGCCTCCCGGTGCAATCAGTGCCGGATTGGAAATGGCGGATTTCTTGCTTGCGACAGCTCCACACCCCTGTATTGTACTGAGTGCCAGGAATGACTTCTTTGATATGCGTGGAGCACTGAAAAGTTTTGAAGAATTGCGCAAAATTCATACAATCCTCGGTTCTGCCGATAACGTCGTATTTCGAAGTTCTTCCGGTGATCATGCATTTTCACGCTATCTTATGGAAGAGTGTTGTAAATTCTTCGTTCGTATTTTTCATGTTTCGGAACCATCCAAGGTCGTATTTGTTGATGAGGAAATCGCTCAGGCTCAATTGAATGCGACTCCGAACGGAGAAGTTTCCGAGCTGTCAGAAGAACAATTAGTCCGGGATTTTGTCCGACAGCGAGTCATCAAGACTAAAACGAATCGGGAAATTATGTCGAAAGAGGCCGTTTGCCGGAAACTTACCGAACTTCTCAGGTTAAAGACAAATGAAACACCGGACTACCGGGTACTGCGCCCGCGATCCTGCAAATTGCGGGAAACCGTAATGAGACAATCCCGATTTGGGTTGGAAACTGAATCCAATCACGTAATGGCTGTATTGTCGTTGTTTTCCGATTCCAGTTACTATCATCTGCCCGAGGGAGAACGGGCGACACTATATGTTGCGCATTTGGACAGTGTTCAAGAGTTGCTGAGTCATCCAATTCCGGAAAACTCACAATTATGGGGACTTGATGTTCGTGGAACCGGCGAGTGCCGTCCCGCCCAATGTGAACCTTTTTCTGTCAAACGCTATTTCAGTTACTATGGGTATGACTATCACTATGCGTCTCTTGCGCTGATGAACGGTCAACCTTACATGGCCGGCAAAGTTCGTGACATCTTAGGAGCTGTCGACCTGCTGGCGGCTCAAGTTCCGGAAATTACGTTGGAAGCCCGTGGGCAAGCATGCATTCCTGTATTAATCGCAGCAATTCTTTCTGACCGTATCACTCGGGTTCGACTGATTGATTGCCCGGAGTCTTGGGAATCAATTGCCGTTACTCCGTGGCCCGCTGAGGAAAAATATCCTTTGTCGATGGTGATTCCAGGCGTTTTGAGTTTCTTTGATATTCCTGATTTGAAAAAAGTTATCGCCGACAAGATTTTGCAATGATTTACCATGATCTGGAAATAACTACAGAAGGGAAAGTAAGTATGATTCTGACCCCCTCGGAAGCCGCCGGGCGTACCGGCGACGGCTTCGTGACCGCCTTTTTCTGGCGGAAGAACCCGGTGCTGGAACGCATTCAGCAGGTGATTGCGGAAAATTGCTGCGGGGAACTCTGCTCATTGCGTTTCACCTGGAGCCGGCCGAAACGCTTCGCAACCGGCGAACGGGAGTTTTTGTACGACACCTTCGCCGCGATGCTGGACGGCGCGCAGCAGCTGGCGGGCGCGGAGTTCCGTTCTCTGTACGTCGAGAAGGTTCCGGGCATGAACAATCTCTTTGCGCTGGTCCGGTTCGGCAACGAAGTCGTTGCGGAATGCGAGCTGAACGAATGCCTGCCGGAGACCATGCCGGACATCTGTTTCGTCAAAGCCAATTTCAGCAACGGCCATGTGACCAACCAGCCGCTGGTCGGATATTTCAACGAGGAGGGCATGGTGTTCGCCACCGACGAAATTCTGGAGTTCCCGGTCGCGGAGCTGGCTTCGCTGCCGCCCGCGAACGGTCCGGTTGAACAGATGAAACAGCGGTTCACGGAGGCGGCCCGGCTGGGGCTGGTGCCGCCCGGCCCCGGCAATGCGGCGGCAATTCAAACCATGATCAGGGAGGCTTTGCGATGAATAAAATCAGAATCATGGTCGCCGGAACCGCCAACCCCCACGTGCCTGCCTATCTGCGCGGCGCGGGGCGGCGGGTGGACACAATGGAGGTGGTCGCGGTTTCGGATTTCGACGCCGTCCGGCTGGAACAGGCGCGCGGCTTTCCGGGGGGCCGTCCGGGAGTGCGCTTTTACTCCGACTATCGCGAGATGTTCGAGGCGCATCCCGAAGCCGACGCGGTGATGATCGGCAGCGACAACATCGACCACTTCGAAATGTTCAAGGCGGCGGTCTCCCGCAAGCTGCACATCTATATGATGAAGGTGATTTCGATGGATGAGGATGAGTGCCGGGAGATGATCGCGATCGGCCGGAACTATGACCGGGTGATCCAGTGCGAGCTTGAGCTGCACTTCAATCCGCAGTTCGCGTACGCCCGGAAGCTCTTCCGGTCCGGCGCGCTCGGTAAGCTGAAATCGGTCTATCTGACCAATATTTCACAGAGCCCGTGCAACTACTTCCCGAACTGGGGCGACCCGGTGCTCTCCTACGGCAGGCGCGTGCCGCTGCGGCCCGGCTCGGAGACCTGCCGCGGCGGCGCGATCACCGACCATCCGCATCCGTTCGACCTGATCCGCTGGATCACCGGGCGGGAGTTCCGCACCGTCAGCGCGGTTTCGGCCCGGAACCAGCGCGCCCACCTCGCGGTCGAGGATCACGCCGCGATCACCGGCGAGCTGGACGACGGCGTGAAGTATTTCATCAACCCCTCCTACTCCAATCTGGAGGAGAAGGTGCCGACCCGGCGGCTGCTCTGGCCGAAGTCGCTGGAGTGCAACCTGAAGCTGACCGGCACGAAGGGATACTTTTCGTGCGACTTCTTCGACCGGCACGTCTATATCGTCGGCAACCGTTACGTATCGCCCGACCGGCTGATCGTGGACGGTACGCCGCGGCTGCCGGGCGACCCGGCGGATTCGCTGATCGGCAGCTTCGTCGCGACTATCGCCGGGGAGCGGAAGCGCCCGGAAACCACGTTGGAGGACAGCTACGCCGCGATCCGGGTGATGAACGCCGCCTACGAGTCGATCCGGCTGGAACGCGAAATCACGCTGGAGGCAACACGATGAAAGAGGAGGGGGGCGAGGTTCTCTACCGCTGCGGGACACTGACTTACACCCGCCTCGGGCTGCTGAACCTCTTCATCTGGCTGCTGTGGGGGGACTTCTGCTTCTCGATGATGGAGACGGTGTCGCCGTCGCTGACGCCGCTGCTGCTGAAGATGCACGACGCGAGCAACCTGACCATCGGAATCCTGATGGGCAGCATCCCCGCGCTGTTGAATTTCATCATCAACCCGATCGTCAGCACCCGCAGCGACCGCACCCGCAGCCGGTGGGGCAGGCGGATTCCGTATCTGCTGTTCACGCCTCCCTTTACCGCGCTCTTTCTGATCCTGCTCGGCTGGAGCGATCAGATCGGCGCGTTCTTTTACAATCTGCTGTGGGGGGACGGCGGGAGTCCCGCAACGTTCACCATCTGCCTGATCGCGTTTTTCGTGATCTGCTATCAGGGGTTCGATTTGTTTGTCGGGTCGGTGTTCTACTACATTTTCGCGGACGTGGTGCCGCAGCAGTTCATCGGCCGCTTCATGTCGCTGTTCCGGATCGCCGGAACATTGGGCGGCATGTGCTTCAATCTGCTGGTGATGCCCTATGCGAAAACCCACATGTCGGTCATCTTCACGGTGGTCGCGCTGATCTATGTATTGAGCTTCACCGGGATGTGTCTGAATGTGAAAGAGGGGGAGTATCCGCCGCCTCCGCCGGTGAAGCCGGGGCTGAAGGCGATGGTGGCCGGTTATTTCCGCGACTGTTTTTCGGTGCCGTTCTTTTCGATCCTTTTCGTCGGGCTGGCGTTCAACTACGTGTCGACGGTCTGCCGCAACATGTTCAATCTGCTGTTCGCGCTGAATGACCTCGGGCTGACCACCGCGCAATTCGGCCGGGTCGGCGCGGTCGGCGGCATCGTCGGCGTCGCGCTCTATCTGCCGATGGGATACCTCGTGGACCGGTTCCACCCGCTGCGGATCTATCTGGCCGGAGCGTTGCTGGTGATCTTCGTGAACCCCTTCGGCTTCTTTTTCGTACACGGTTACGGCACGTTCATGGCGATGGGAATCCTGCTCGCCGTCGTCTATACGGTGCAGAACTCCTCGCTGCTGCCGCTGTGCGTGAAACTGTATCCGAAAGAGCAGTTCGGCCAGTTCTGTTCGGCGGCGGCGATGGTCAAGGCCCTGCTGCTGGTCGCCGCCAACGCGGCGGGCGGCTGGTTCATCGATCTCTTCGGCTACCGCTGGCTCTATGTGTGGGATTTCCTTTTTACGATCCCGTGCTTCGTGCTTCTCTTGTGGATCTATTTCCGCTGGAAAAAGCTCGGCGGCGACGAGGGCTATCAACCGCCGCTCAGGCCCTGACTCCGGAGTCAGGGACGGGAGGCGGAGCGGGGGAAGCCGAGCGCGATTGCGAGTATCAGGAAGAAGGCCAATACATAGGGATACCACAGGAACGCCAGCACGTCGAAGGCGGAGACCGCCGCCCCGGCCAGCCCCACCGCCGCCAGCACCTGCGCGCCGTAGGGCAGGATGCCCTGCACGATGCAGCTGGAGGTATCGAGGATGCTGGCCGATCGGGCCGGCGCGATGCCGTAGCGTTCGGAGATGTCCCGGGCGATCGGCCCGGCGATCACGATTGCGACGGTGTTGTTGGCGGTGAAGACGTTCACCGCCGAAACCAGCAGCGCGATGCCGAATTCGCCGCCGCGCCGCCCGCGGATGTGCCGCTCGATCAGGCCGAGCAGATAGCCGATGCCGCCGTTGTAGCGGATCACTTTCAGCAGGCCGCCCGCGAGCAGCGCGACGATCAGGGTTTCGGACATGCTCAGCGCGCCGTCCCCCGCGCCTTTCAGGAAGCCGAAGAAATCGAAGCTGCCGTTCAGCAGCCCGACCGTCCCGGCCAGTACCGAGCCGAACATCAGCAGCGCCATCACATTGACGCCGAACAGCGCCAGCACCAGCACTGCGAGGTATGGCGCCACCTTGCAGCAGTCGATGAAGGTGATCGGCCTGACCTGCGGCGCGGTTCCGGCGTGGGTGGCGAAAATCAGGTACAGCAGTATGGTCAGGATGGCGGCCGGGATCACGATTTTGATGTTTGCGTAGAATTTGCGGTTCATTTCGACCTGCTGGGTGCGGGTGGCCGCGATGGTGGTGTCCGAAATCATCGACAGGTTATCCCCGAACATCGCTCCGCCGACTACCGCTCCGAGACAGACGCCGATCGGGATGCCGAGGTTCTGGGTTACGCCCGCCGCGATCGGCGCGAGCGCGACCACGGTTCCGACGGAGGTGCCGATCGACAGCGAAATAAAGCAGGCCACCAGAAAGAGCCCGCCTACAAGCAGGTTGGGCGGGATGAAAGTCAATGCGAGGTTCACCGTCGCATCGACCGCCCCCATCGCCTTGGCGGTGCTGGCGAAAGCTCCGGCCAGGATGAAGATCAGGCACATGGTCATGATGTCCACGTTGCCCATGCCGTGCGCGAAAAGTTCGATTTTGCTTTTCAGCGATGCCTTGCGGTTCAGCACCAGCGCGGTCGCCGAGGCGACCAGAAAGGCCACCGGCATAGGAACTTTATAGAAATCTCCCGATGCGATCGAGAGCCCGAGGTAAAAGACCAGGAACACACCGAAAGGGATCAGCGCTTTTGCCCGCGGCTCCCGGTCCTGTGAAAAATCTTCAATATCCATCTCGTATCCGTCCTGCGGTTATGCGTTGTTGAAATTGCATAATATACAGGAGGAACCGGCTTCTTTCAATTTTCATTTTCATAATGATGGCGATGGGTGCGGAAGGCGTTCTCCTCGATCATCTGAATCAGCGTGCCGCCGACAGTCTGGATCGGCGCTCCGGAAACATAGTAGTGTTTGCCGTTGAAATCCGCCTCGAACTGCTGGTAGCGGTTCCGCCGCAGCCGGTTTGCGAAGCGGACCAGCGGCTGAACCGGGGGGCCGCCGGGCAGCCTGCCGTCCTCGTTCGCGAGGAAAAGACCGTCGCCGGTGATCGCGACCACCTGATTGTGGCGGCCGACGAAGTAGAGTTTGTGAACCGGGTCGGCGCGGTGCGCCCGGACCAGCGGTTCGAAGGTTTCCTCCAGCCGCAGTTCCAACCCGGCGATGCCGAGGAACTCTTTGGCGGTGGTGTACAATGGATAACGGCAGTTGATCCGGTGCCGGTCGAGTACGCCCCGGTAGGGCTTCGACCAAGTGATCGCCTGGCTGCCGGCGGTCTCTTTGAGCTTGCTCCAGCACTGGGAAAAGGCGGAACTGGCGGGGTCCTCGTAGGTGCCGGGATAACTGTAGCGCACCCCGTCGGCCCACGCGACGAACAGCCGCTGCACCTGATTCTGCGCGCTGAACAGCAACTGATGGATCTCGCGGGTCGGCATGTTGATGTTGTGGCTGCTCAGGTCGTAACGGATGATCTTGTTGCAGATCTCGACATACTGTTTGGCGCCGAGCAGTTCGAGCCGGACGGCGGAGGGATGCTCCGCCGGAATGCGGACCATGTACCGGAGGTTGACCGGATTCGGATAATAGTCCGAACTCTGCATGCCCGGCGGCGAGGTTTCGGCGGAACGGAATCGGTCGTTGTCGTAGAAGGCGGAAGTGCTGCGGTACGGCTCGGCCATATCCTCGATCAGGTTGTCCGCGAAAAGCAGCAGTTGAGCCTGCGCCAGCAGGAATTTCTTCTCCACCGCGGCGGCGAGCTGGTCGGTGTAGGACTGGAATTTGAGGTGCTGGGCCAGGGCGCGGCTGCGCAGCTGTTCCTGCTCGCTGGCGCGGTAATACGAATAAAAAAGCCAGAGGCCGAGCAGGGCGAACAGCGCTCCGAGGATCAGCAGGGATTTGATCCGGTTGCGGTAGACGACCCGGGAGAATTTACGCATCGGCCCGTCCGGAGCCGCCGAAACCTCTTCGTCGTAGATGAAGTGGCGCACATCGGAGGCCAGCGCGCTTACGCTTGCGTAACGCTGTGCCGGATCGGGATGGATCGCCTTGTAGATGATCGCCTTGACCGTGTTGCTGATCTTCAGCTCCGGCAGGTAGTGGCGGTAGCTGTCGGAGTCGCGGATGTCGCTGCGGGTCACGGTGGCGGAAGTGCCGGGCGGTGCCGATCCCTCCTCGGATACATTGCCGCTGCTGCTCCGGCGCAGGGTCACGATTTCAAAGAGAACCATGCCGAGCGAGAAAATGTCGACCTGCGGCGTGGTCCGGCGGTCGCGCAGGAATTCCGGCGGCAGGTAGTTGGGGGTTCCGCTGAGATGTTCCGGCACGGTGTCCAGCGCCTGTGCGCTGCCCCAGTCCATCAGGTAGACTTCGCCGAATTCGCCCATCATGATGTTGCCCGGCTTGATGTCGCCGTGCATGATGCCCTGGCTGTGGCAGTAGGAGACCACCTCGCACACCTTCAGAAAGTATTCCAGCCGGGAGATCAGCGCGTGCTGTTCCTGGCGGCTGCTGACCTGTTTGTGGAGATAGGCTTCGCGGGCGGCCTTGATGAACTGTGCGAGCGAAGTGCCGTTGATCAGCTTCATCATCACTTCCCAATGCCCCGCGCTGTCCTTGCCCATCGCGTAGACCGGGACGATCGAAGGATGGTCGAGCCGGGCGTTCAGGCGGCATTCTTCGAGGAAGGCTTCGATCGCGCGCGGATCGTCCCGGAACTTCTCGTTCAGGCTTTTGACCGCGACGATGCGGTCGAAAAACAGGTCGCGGGCCTTGCCGACGCAGCCGACTCCCCCGGCGGCGAAGTTGCACAGGAAACGGAACTGGCGGCTGCTCTCCGGCACCTCCGCCCGGCTTTCTTCCGCCGGTTCCGTCCGGGTGGTATTTTGCCGCGCGTTTCCCGCCAGCACGACGGTCGCATTGATTTCATCGGTATCGACCGGCTTCTTTTCGGAACTCATCTGAAACCTTCCGCTGTATATTGATATTCATTCTGAAAATACAGCATCTCCGGCGAAATTACAAGCCGCGAGCGGGCGGAGCGACGGAATTCCGGCAGTTTTCACTCCTCCGGGTGGCGGTGGGAGTGGAACGCTTTGTTTTCGATCAGCTGCAGCAATACGCCGCCGGAGGTCGGAATCAGAGCGCCGTCGACATGGTAGCGTTTCCCGTTGAATTCCGCTTCGAACTGGCGGTAGTGATTCTCGCGCAACCGTTCTGCGAAGCCGACCAGCGGCTGAACCGAAACGCCGTCGGGCAGCGTGCCGTTCCGGCCGGTCAGGCTGAGACCGTCGGTGTCGAACGAGATCACATGGTGGAACCGCCCGACGTAATAAAACTCGTGAACCGGATCGTCCCGGCGGGCCTGAAGCACGGAAGCGAACAGCTTGGAGACCCGCAACTCTATTCCGGCGAAGCCGAGGAACTCCTTCCGGGGGCTGTACAGCGGATAACTGCAGTTGATCAGGATGCGTCCGGCATTGTTGCGGTAAGGTTTCGACCAGGAAATCTCCTGCTTGTCCGCGGAGTGTTCAAGCTGTTTCCACCAGGCGGAATGGATGGAGTCGTTGAAAACCGTCTGCTGGTAGGTGCCGGGATAGCTGTAGCGCGTTCCGTCGGCCCAGGCGATGAACAGCCGCTGGATCAGGTTGTTCTGATCGAAAAGCTTCGCGTGGAACTGCCGGTCCAGCAGGCTGACCTTGTTGCTGTCGAGCGTGTAACGGATCACTTTGTTGCAAAGCTGGGTGAACTGCCTCGGGCCGAGCAGGTCAAGCCGGACCGCTTCGGGGCGCTCCGCCGGAATGCGGACCATGTGCCGGAGGTTGACCGGATTCGGATAATATTCCGAATCCTGCATGCCGGGCGGCGAGGTCTCCGGCGACTTGTACTGTTCGTTGTCGTAAAAGGCGGCATCGGCCTCGTGCGGCCTTGCCATCTCCTCGATCAGGTTGTCGGAAAAAAGCAGCAGCTGGGTCTGGGCCAGCAGGAATTTCTTTTCCACCGCGGCAGCCTGGCGGTCGGTGTAGGATTGGAACCGGAGCTGCTGGGTCAGGGCGCGGGTGTGGATGCGCTCCTGCTCGCTGGCGCGGTAATAGGAGTAGAAAAGCCAGCCGCCGAGAAATGCGAAGAGCGCGCCGAGCACCAGCAGCGTCCTGATCCGGTTCCGGTAGACGATCCGGAACAGTTTGCGCACCGGCCCGTCCGGCGATGCCGAGACCTCCTCGTCATAGATGAAATGGCGCACGTCGGAAGCCAGTGCGCTCACGCTCTGGTAGCGCTGCGCCGGGTCGGGATGGATCGCCTTGTAGATGATCGCCTTGATCGCCTTGCCGATTTTCAGCTCCGGCAGGTAGTGCCGGTAGCTGTCGGAGTCGTTCACGTCGTTGCGGGGGCCTGAGGGCTGGGCGCTTTTCGAGGCGGCAGCGGTGTCGGGGACCGCGCCGTTGCCGCTGCGCCGCAGCGTCACGACTTCAAACAGGACCATGCCGAGCGCGAAAACATCCACCTGCGTTGAGGTGCGGCGGTCGCGCAGGAACTCCGGCGGCAGGTAGTTGGGCGTCCCGCTGAGGTGTTCCAGCACGGTATTCAGCGGCTGGGCGCTGCCCCAGTCCATCAGGTAGACTTCACCGAATTCGCCCATCATGATGTTGGCGGGTTTGATGTCGCCGTGCATGATGCCGCGGCTGTGGCAGTAGGAGACCGCTTCGCAGACTTTCAGGAAATATTCCAGCCGGGAGGTTAAAGCGTGGCGCTCCTGGCGGTTGCTGATCCTCTTATGGTCGTAGGTTTGGCGGGCGGCCCTGATGAACTGGGCGAAAGAACTGCCGTTGACCAGTTTCATCATCACTTCGAGGTGGCCGGATTCATCCTTGCCCATCGCGTAGACGGGCACGATCGAAGGGTGGTCGAGCCGGGCGTTCAGGCGGCATTCGTCGAAGAAGGCGCTGACCGCGCGCGGATTGTCCCGGAGTTTCTCATTCAGTTTTTTGACCGCGACGATGCGGTCGAAGATCAGGTCGCGGGCTTTGCCGACCTGTCCGACTCCGCCCGCCGCGAAGTTGCACAGGAAACGGTATTGGCCGGTGCCGCCGGGGAACTCCGGAACCGTTTGCGGCTCTCCCGCTGCCGGCTGTGTTGACACATCGTCGTTGTGCGCGCCGTTTGCCAGAATCACGGTGGCGTCGATTTCATCGGAGTCGGTCAGGGTTTCAACCGGCTGCATCCGGGGGCTGTTGTGCTGCGCATCGCCCGCCAGTACTGCGGAAGCGCCGATTTCATCGGTATCGTCCAAACCTTGCACATCGTCCGCCGGCATTACGGCGGCATCGATTTCATCGGTATCGGTCAGTCTCTCTTTTTCGGAACTCATAGTCGGGATTCTCGGCTATCCTTTCATGGTGAAATGATGAAAACAGGAGCGTATGCCGCCTGTTCCGGCATCTGGAGGACTATTGGGAAATAAGCCTCCTGCCCGTTATTATTATACAGTGAAATTCCATGTTTGCAAAGAGGGGCGCCGGAAAAAAATTCTGATAATTTCACAAGCGCCTCTTGACATGGGACCGCTTATCGGGTATAATTAATGTATAGACAACTTGAATTATTTTTTTGTGAGGGTAAGGAGATGGCGGTGGCATCCGGTCAGAGGAACACCCGGCACGGCGAGCTTAAGGAGATGCTGCTCCGGGAGATCCGGAACAGCGGGATCAACACGCGGCTCCCGTCGGAGAACGAGCTGTCACGGCAGTTCGGCGTGTGCCGCGCGACGGTGAACAAGGTGATGGTCGAGCTGGAGCGGGAGCGGTACATCATCCGCCGCCGCGGCAAGGGAACCTTCGTGATCCCGCGCGACCAGAAGCTCGAAAACGGCAATCCGCTGCTCGGCGGAGGCAGGATCGTATCGGTCTATCCCGATTTCTTTTCTTATTCGGACTGGGAGATGACCCATCGGATCGAGCTGGCCGCGCTGAAAAACAACTGCGAGCTTGTTTCGCTGAAGCTGCAGCCGGATTCGGACCTTGAATCCTTATTTGAACTGCTGGAGCGGGAGGAGAGGATCGCTGGAGCGATCATCCGGATCGGTTTCAACCTGACCGGAACGCTGGTGAAGCGGCTGGAGGCGGCGGGGATTCCGATGGTGGTGCTGCTGCCGCCTCCGCCGGAATTCGGTGGAAAGCTGGCTTTCGTCTACGGCGACAACCGGCGCTCGGGCTATCTGAAAATGGAGTGCCTGCTGCGTCACGGCCACCGCCGGATTGGCTACGTTTCCGACCAGCCTTTGCAGAGCGCGGGCGTGCTGCATCTGGAGGGGGTCAAGCAGGCGCTGTACGAATACAAGCTGAACTACCGCGACCTGAAGCGTTCGGAACTGCGGATCGGGAACTGGAGCAATCCGCTGACCGCCGGTTACCGGATCGCGGCGGATCTGCTGGACCGGTACGACCTGACCGCGCTTTTGACCGATTCGCTGCCGGGCGCGTTCGGCGCGCTGCGGGTGCTGTACGAGCGCGGCCTGAACTGCCCCGGAGATGTCAGCATCGTGACGGTCGGCAAGTTTTTCGGACTGGAGGAACTGGGATGCCCGGCGCTGACGACGACGGAAGTGCCGGGGCAGCAAGTGGTTGACCGGGCATTTGAACTGCTGCTCAAGCCCGGGCAGGGCGGACTGGTCAATCCGATCGAACCGGTTCTGGTGGAACGTGAAAGCGTTCGCGATTTACGCGGCGCACAATAAGCGCGGACGGCAAGGTGGCGGCAAGGTGGCGGCAAGGTGCCGCTGCCGGGTGCGCCCGCCAATGCCCCTTCGGGGGGCGTGCGGGGGCTGGTACAGGCGAGCATTGGTTGGTCAGCAAAGCCATTTATGCAGTATAGTAGGCCAAGTGGCCATTT
>ERZ1026844.520-NODE-520-length-28048-cov-19.040582_pt1 | contig 28048 bp, 25 predicted proteins | sample MGYA00380152_ERZ1026844 | MGnify/ENA primary metagenome ERZ1026844 (study PRJEB33269, sample SAMEA4719788) | human gut metagenome | biome: human-associated habitat; feature: organic feature; material: feces | place: Cameroon | collected 2013-10 ... | reverse complement strand
ACACCCATGTGGGTGTCTTTCTTTTTTGGAGCGGGCGACGAGGCTCGAACTCGCTCCCGGCATCCCGCGAATGGCAGAGCCATTCGCAGGAACCCTGCCTTTACCTCTGGATTTAACGCGCTTCGCGCAGGTCGAGGCAGCGAGTTCAAGCCTGCCCGCGACATTCCAAAAAGAAAACACCATCCTGACGGATGGTGTTTTCTTTTTGGAGCGGGCGACGAGGCTCGAACTCGCTACCTCGACCTTGGCAAGGTCGCGCTCTACCAGATGAGCTACGCCCGCAAACGCAAGACACATTATACCGCAAATTGGATACCTTGTCAACCCTGTTTGTCCTTTTCCCGCAAAATTTCTGCCCGCCCCGCAAGGGGGCGGGCAGAACCGTCTCAACGCATCAAGATCTCCACCACGCCGGCATTGGCGGCGTTGGGATAGAAGTTCGTCACCCAGCCGCTGCCGCCGTTGGCGTTCTGCACCTGCTGCACGATCTGCTGCACCCGGTACGCCTGCCCGTCAAAGGCACTGAGCTGCACCACCAGCTCGCTTTTGCCGTCCTGCGCCGCCTTGGTCAGCAGATTTTGCAGTGCCGCCACGTTGGTGGCGTGCACGATGTCAATAAGCTGCTGCTCCGACCGTTTGTAGTCGATCGTCACCACGATCTCGCTGTAATTCCGGGCGGAGTCGTCCACCGTGTACTGGATGTAGGACACGGCGTAGGAGCCCAGCGGCGTCTCCTGCTCCACCTCGCGGCACGCCTTGTTGGCGGCTTCGTTGGCGTCCAGCCCCTCCTGCGCGTAATACAGCCAGATAGTGCCGGTGTCGGAGTGGTTGCCCACCAGGATTAGAATGTTGTTCACCAGATCCTGATAGGTGTCGGCGCGGAGCACGTCGCGCCCCTCCCCCTCATAGTAGGTGGGGCTGTGATCCTTCACCTCGTACCACTCCCTGTCGAGGAAGCTTCCGCAGCCCGTCATAAGGGCGGATAGCAGCGCGCACAGCAGCACGGCGCACCATCTTTTACTCATAATAGCCCCTCCTTTCCTCGCGCTTACAGCAGCTCTAACTGCTTCTCCTCGCTGTCCTCCATCTTCAATACGGCACCGGCGGCGGGGATACTCCGCGTCCGGTAGCGGGCACCGTTGACGATGCCGCATTCCTCCGCTGCCATGACCCGCTCAAGCCGGTACTTGGGCTTGATGTTCATGACCTGCACGCCCTGCGTGCCGCGTGTGGTCTTGGGGGTCAGGAGCGACGTGTGCACCAGCAGTGCCCGCGGCTCCGTCGTCTCCAACGCCAGCTCCCGGTCGTCGGTCAGCTGCACCGCGCACACCAGCGGGAATTTGTCGCAGTAGGCACCCGTCAGCTTGCGGCGGTTGGACACCGTGGCGTAGGCACTCAGCGCGACACGCGCCGCCCTACCGTTTTCGAAGAAGAACACCACGCTGCCGCTGTAATCCCCCGGCAAGCACAGCCATATCACGTTCTCCCCGGCGTCCATGCCCAGCTTGGCGGGCAGATAGTCACCCAGTGCCGAGGCCTTCGTCTCGCCGAACTCGCTGGCGCGGGTCTTATAGACCTGCTGCTTATCGGTGAAGAACATCAGCTCCGTGTTGTTGGTGGTCTCGAAGGACTGGCGTAGGCTGTCGCCCTCCTTGAACTTCTGCTCCCCGGACATCCGCAGGGACTGGGGCGTGATCTTCTTGAAATACCCCTCCCGGCTGAGGAACAGGTGCACGGGATAGTCCTCCGGCGCGTCCTCCTCGTCCTCCTCCGGCAGCTCGTGGCTGTACACGATCTCCGTTCGCCGGGGCACGGCGTACTTCTTCACGTCCTCCAGCTCGCCGATGATGATTTTCCGGATGCGTCCCGGCTTGGACAGCGTGTCCTCCAGATCCTCTATCTCGTCCTGTAAGGCGGCGGTCTCCGCCACCCGCTTGAGGATATACTCCTTGTTGATGTTCCGCAGCTTGATCTCCGCCACGTACTCCGCCTGCACCTGGTCGATGCCGAAGCCGATCATCAGATTGGGGATGACCTCGGACTCCTCCTCCGTCTCCCGGATGATCCGGATAGCGCGGTCAATGTCCAGCAGGATACGCTTCAGACCCTGCAAAAGATGCAGCTTCTCCTTCTTCCGGTTCAGAATGAAGTACACCCGCCGCTTCACGCAGTCGGTGCGCCACGCCGCCCACTCCTCCAATATCTGTCCCACGCCCATAACGCGGGGCATGCCGGCGATAAGGATGTTGAAGTTGCAGCTCACCGTGTCCTGCAGGGGCGTCAGTCGGAACAGCTTCGCCATCAGCTTGTCGGGGTCCGTGCCCCGCTTCAGATCAATGGCGAGCTTCAGACCGCTCAGATCCGTCTCGTCCCGCATGTCGCTGATCTCCTTGACCTTCCCCGCCTTTACCAGCTCCGCCACCTTGTCCAAAATCGCCTCAATGGTGGTGGAATAGGGTATCTCGTAGACCTCGATGACGTTCTCTTTCTTGTCGTACCGCCACCGGGCGCGTACCTTCAGGCCGCCCCGTCCCGTGTCGTAGATACCGCGCAGATCGTTGCCGTCGCAGATGATCTGCCCGCCGGTGGGGAAGTCGGGAGCCAGCAGGGTGGAGGCGATGTCATGGTCGGGATTTTTCAGATACGCCACCGTCGTCTCGCACACCTCGCCCAGATTGAACCCGCAGATCTGGCTGGCCATGCCCACGGCGATACCCTGGTTGGCACTGACCAGCACGTTGGGATAGGTGGTGGGCAGCAGCGACGGCTCCTTGGTGGTGTTGTCGTAGTTGTCCACGAAGTCCACGGCGTCGCAGTCCAGATCCCGGAACAGCTCGGCGCAGATGGGGGACAGCTTCGCCTCCGTATAGCGGCTGGCGGCATACGCCATGTCCCGGGAATACACCTTGCCGAAGTTGCCCTTGCTGTCCACAAAGGGGTGCAGCAGCGACTCGTTGCCCTTGGCAAGACGCACCATGGTCTCATAAATCGCCTGATCGCCGTGGGGGTTCAGACGCATGGTCTGCCCCACGATGTTAGCGGACTTGGTACGGCTGCCGGTGAGCAGCCCCATTTTATACATGGTATACAGCAGCTTCCGGTGGGAGGGCTTGAAGCCGTCGATCTCCGGAATGGCGCGGCTGACGATGACCGACATGGCGTAGGGCATATAGTTCTCGTCCAGCGTGGCGGTGATGGGCTGCTCCACCACCGCGCCCCGCAGCCCCATTACGTTGGGGTCGCCCGCGTGCCGTATTTCTTTTTCTTCCGATTTCTTCTTTGCCATAGGAACAGTGTCCTTTCTTGTATGCGCCTTTTGTGAGGCGTGTTCCTCCCCGCCGGGGGCGGCGCAGGAGGCGCGCCGCTCAGCTTACGTCTATCATATCCAGATAGCGATGACCGTTCTCGGCGATATAGTCCTTGCGTCCCGCCAGATTGTCGCCCAGCAGCAGGTCAAAGACCCGCGCCGTCTCCTCGGCGTCCTCCGGCAGCACACGAATGAGCCGCCGCGTCTCCGGGCTCATGGTGGTCATCCACATCATCTCCGGGTCGTTTTCGCCCAGTCCCTTGGAACGCTGCACGTTGACCTTCTTGCCCTCCAGCTTCTTCAAAATGTCCGCCTTCTCCTTCTCCGAGTAGGCAAACCACGTTTTCTCGCCGGATTTCTCCTTGCAGGTGATCTCAAACAGCGGCGTCTCCGCGATATAGACGTACCCCTCCCGAATGAGCGTGGGGCACAGGCGGTACAGCATGGTCAGGATCAGCGTCCGGATCTGGAAGCCGTCCACATCGCCATCGGTGCAGATGACCACCTTGCTCCAGCGCAGGTTGGCAAGGTCGAACTGGTTCAGATCCTTCACCATCTTCCCGCTGACCTCCACGCCGCAGCCCAGCACTTTCATCAGGTCGGTGATCACGTCGCTCTTGAAAATGCGGGGATAGTCCGCCTTCAAGCAGTTCAGTATCTTGCCCCGGACGGGCATCAGCCCCTGAAATTCCGCGTCGCGGCTCTGCTTGCAGGCACCCAATGCGGAGTCGCCCTCCACAATGTAGATCTCCCGCCGCTCCACATCCTTGGTGCGGCAGTCCACGAACTTCTGGACGCGGTTGGCGATGTCGATCTTCTCCGTCAGCTTCTTTTTCTGATTGATGCGGGTGCGCTCCGCCGTCTCCCGGCTGCGCTTGTTGATGAGCACCTGCGCGGCGATCTTCTCCGCCGCCTCCCGGTTCTCGATAAAGTATATCTCCATCCGGCTCCGCAGGAACTCCGTCATGGCCTCCTGCACGAACTTGTTGGTGATGGCCTTCTTCGTCTGGTTCTCGTAGCTGGTCTGGGTGGAGAAGCTGTTGCTCACCAGCACGAGACAGTCCTGCACGTCCGGAAAGGTGATCTTCGCCTCGCCCTTGGCGTACTTATTGTTGTCCCGCAGATACTTGTCGATGGCGGACACCATGGCGGAGCGCGTCGCCTTCTCCGGGCTGCCGCCGTGCTCCAGAAAACTGGAGTTGTGGTAGTATTCGCACACGGCGACCCGGTTGGAAAAGCACAACGCCACGCTGAGCTTCACCTTGTACTCCGGCTTGTCCGCTCTGTCGCGTCCTTTCCGCTCCGCCTCCCAGAACACCGGCTCCGTCAGCGCATCGTCCCCCGCCAGCTCGTTCACATAGTCCACAATACCGTGCTCGTAGACGAAATCCTCCGTCTCGAGCTTCCCGGCGGACACCTCGTTTTTCAGCCGGAACGTAACGCCGGAGTTCACCACCGCCTGCCGCTTCATCACGTCCCGGTAGTAGTCCACGGGGATCTGGATGTCCGTGAACACGTCCAGATCCGGCAGCCAGCGGATGGTGGTGCCGGTGCGCTTCCTGCTGCCCGTCTGCGGCGTGACCTCCAGCTCGCCCACGATCTCGCCCCGCTCAAAGTGCAGCCGGTACTCCTTCCCGTCGCGCCATACCGTCACGTCCATGTAGCGGGAGGCGTACTGGGTGGCGCAGGAGCCAAGCCCGTTCAAGCCCAGGGAGAACTCATAGTTCTCGCTGTTCTCGTTGTCGTATTTTCCGCCGGCGTACAGCTCGCAGAACACAAGCTCCCAGTTGTACCGCCCCTCTTTTTCGTTCCAGTCCACCGGGCAGCCGCGCCCTTGATCCTCCACCTGTATGGAGTGGTCGGCGAACCGCGTCACGGTGATGAGACTGCCGTGCCCGCCCCGCGCCTCGTCGATGGCGTTGGACAGGATCTCGAATACCGCGTGCTCGCAGCCCTCCAGCCCGTCGGAGCCAAAAATGACGCCCGGACGTTTCCGGACGCGATCCGCCCCCTTCAGACTGGAGATGCTCTCGTTATCATAAGCTGTTTTCTTTGCCATATTTCCCTCCGGTATGCACCGAGAATAATGCAACATACATTATATACTATCTCCCTCCGTTTTGCAAGGGTTCCCCATCTCCCTGTTCCCCGCCCCTTCCGCAAAATGGGCGCGGTCGTCCGAAATTATGACGGGTTTACAGAAAAAATAACCTCGCCGCAACCGCCCTTATCCGTTCCCCCACAGGGTTTTGCACAATTTCCACACCTTTATCCACAGGCGTTATGTCTCCTCTTTTATCGCCATAAAAGTTGCAAAAACCTCCCAAAACCGGATGTTATACCTGGCTTTCCTCTTTTGCATGTTTGCCTGCATAATGTGCATATCCTTCCACTCGCCGGGAAGTCAACACCGTGTCCCGCAACCACGGCATCCCTTGCGCGCCAGTCCCTCCCGCCCCTCTCTGGGCAGATGTGACAAAACACACCGCCGCTGCGCCGCGCAACTTTTCCACCACGCTGTAAAATTTTCTCTTGCGCCCGTCCTCCCGCCGTGCTATGATAAAAATACAGTTGTTCGCAACAGGCGGACACGGGAGGGAAAGCTATGGAGAAACAGAAATACTATTTAGTGGCAGCGGACGCACTGCCGGAGGTATTCCTCCGTGTGGCGGAGGCAAAACGTATGCTGCAAGTGGGCGAGGCCGCCACCGTGGGGGAGGCGGCGCGCATGGTGGGCATCAGCCGCAGTGCCTTCTACAAGTACAAGGACGCGGTGCAGCCCTTCCAGAATATGCACGCGGGGCACATCATCACCTTCTACGCGCTGCTGAAGGACAACCCCGGCGTCCTGTCCAGCTACCTGTCCATCTTTGCCAATTCCGGCGCGAATATCCTGACCATCAACCAGACCATCCCCACCAACGGCTGCGCCGGCGTCACCATCTCCGCCGAGACGGGCGGTATGTCCGAGGAGCTGGACGATCTGATGACCCGCGCCGCGGCGGCGTCGGGCGTGCTGAAATTTGAGATCATGGCGGGCTGACCGCCGCCGTACCCACGACAAACGACAAAAAAAGAACCGTCCGGAAGGACGGTTCTTTTTTGTCGTACGCTTACTCCGCCTTGGGAGCCTCGGCAGCAGCCTTGGCAGCGGCGGCCTTCTTCTCGGCGGCAGCCTTCTGCGCGGCCTTGAACTTCTCCTTCTCCTCGGGAGTGGGGATAGGCTCGATGGCGTTGCGGGGGCAAGCCTTGGCGCACATACCGCAGTTCTTGCACTTGCTGTAATCGATCACAGCCACGTTGTCCACCACATGGATGGCGTCGAACTTGCAGGTACGCTCGCACATACCGCAGGCGATACAGCTGTTGTCGCAGACCTTCGTCACAGCGGGACCCTTGTCCTTGTTGGAGCAGTCAACGAACACCTTCTGCTTGTAGGGCACCTCCACGATCAGGTGGTGGGGACAGGCGGCGCGGCAGGCACCGCAGTTGGTGCACTTCTCCTTGTCCACCACGGCAACGCCGTTGATGACATGGATGGCGTCGAACTTACAGGCCTCCACGCAGGAGCCGAAGCCGAAGCAGCCGTAGCGGCACGCCTTGACGTCGCCGCCGCAGACCTTGGTGGCGGCGAGACAGTCCTTCACACCGCGATACTCAAAGTTCTCCTTGGCGTTGCAGCCGCCGTTGCACATCACATGGGCAACCATCTTGTCGCCGGAGGGAGCCTCCATGCCCATGATGGCAGCGATCTTAGCGGCATTTTCGGGGCCTGCGGGGGCGCAGGCGGTAACGGGAGCCTTACCGGCGAGGATCGCCTCGGCGCAGCCGCCGCAGCCGGGATAGCCACAGCCGCCGCAGTTGGCACCGGCGAGACATCCCATGATCTCCGGCAGGCGGGGATCCACCTGCACCTCAAAAACCTTTGCGGCGATGGCGAGGATAAGGCCGAAAACGATGGCGAGTACGCCCAGAACGGCGATCGCATAAACAATAGTCATATTCTTCTACCTCCTTACCAGACCTTCAGACCGCTGAAGCCCATGAACGCCAGAGCGATCAGACCGGCGGTGACCAGCGCGATGGGGAAGCCATCGAAAGCCTTGGGGTTCTCGCTGGAGACGTCCAGCTGCTCACGGATAGCCGCGAACAGGAAGATGGCCAGCAGAAAGCCCAGACCGCCGGTGATGCCGTAGACCACGGACTCGATGAAGTTGTAGTCGTTCTGGGTGTTCAGCAGCGCGACGCCCAGCACGGCGCAGTTGGTGGTGATCAGAGGCAGATACACGCCCAGCGCGGTGTACAGGGTGGGGATGTTCTTCTTCAGGAACATTTCCACGAACTGCACCAGCGCGGCGATGACCAGAATGTAGGCCACCGTCTGCATGAAGCCCAGATCGAAGGCGATGAGGATCTTGTTGACGCCGAAGCAGACGGCGGAGGCCAGACCCATGACGAAGGTCACGGCGGCGCCCATGCCCACGGCGGTGTCGATCTTCTTGGACACGCCCAGGAAGGGGCAGATGCCCAGGAACTGCGCGAAGATGAAGTTATTGGTCAGAATTGCGCCAAGAGAGATGGCGAGCAGTGTAGTCACAGTCATAACTTACTTGGCCTCCTTTTTCTTAGCACTCTTGGCCAGAGCCCACTGCATCACGGCGATGAGGCAGCCCAGCGTCAGGAAGCCGCCCACGGGCAGGGTCAGCACCTTGATGCCGAACTCCTCGGGGAAGATGGTGATGCCGGGTGCGCTGCCCAGTGCGCCGCCGCCCAGCAGACCGCCGCCGAAGGTGCCGGAGCCGAAGAACTCACGGAACACGCACATGACGATCAGCACGAGGGTGTAGCCGATGCCCTGGCAGATGCCGTCCACCGCAGAGGCACCCACGCCGTTCTTGGAGGCAAAGCCCTCCGCGCGGCCGAGGATGATGCAGTTCACGACGATCAGGGGGATAAACACGCCCAGAGAGTTGGACAGGGCGGGGACGAACGCCTTCAGCAGCAGATCCACGCAGGTCACGAAGCCAGCGATGACCACGATGTAGCAGGCGATACGCACCTCATTGGGGATGATCTTACGCAGCAGGGAGATAAAGATGTTGGAAAGGGTCAGAATGATCAACACACTGACGCCCATGCCCAAGCCGTTGAAGAACGACGTGGTGATGGCCATGGTGGAGCACATACCCAGCACCTGAACCAAGACGGGGTTCTGGGTGATCAGACCCTCTTTCAGTTGCTTACCGAAATTCATGTTGCAGCTCCTCCTTTCTTAGCCCAGCACTTCGGCAACAGCCAGAGCGGCATTCGCGCCCATGTTGATGCCCTTGGTGGAAACGGTGGCACCGGAGACGGCGGTGATGTTCTTGCCCACCACCAGAGAGCCTGCGCCGCTCATGCCGACGAACTGATCCAGCACGGGCACGCCGGCGGCGTTCAGCTCGTTGCCCACGACCTTGGTGCCGATGCCGGACGTCTCAGCGTGGCTGACCACGGAGACGCCGGTGATAGCCTTGTCGGCGTCCACGCCCACCATCATCACGATGGAGCCCTGAGAGCCGGAGGCAGAGATCTTCATCACATAGCCATTGTCCGCGCCGCCGGTGGTCATGGGATACAGCTCCATGAGCTTGCCGCCCTGTGCGGACGCGGCGGCGGTCATGTCGTCGGTGGTTTCCATTTTATCGCCGAACTCGCTGCCCTCGGGGGCAACGGCACTCATGGCGATACGGGTGTTCTCGGCCTCGATGGCCGCGATCTTGTCGGCGGTCACGTTGTCCACCAGACCCAGCAGGGCGGCAACAACGAGGGAAATAACGGTCAAGGTGCCGGCGACCTTGAGAATAAACTTACCGGAGATCTTCATTATTTCGCCGCCTCCTTCGTCTTCTTTTCTTTCTTCGGCGCACCGTAGATGGTGGGACGGATGTACTTATCCAGCAGCCATGTGGTGCAGTTCATGATCAGGATGGAATAGCAGACGCCCTCGGGATAGGAACCAAAGCGGCGAATGAAGCAGGTCAGCAGACCGCAGCCGATACCGAAGATCAGCTGACCGGGCTTGGTAACGGGGGAGGTGGCATAGTCGGTGGCCATGAAGATGGCACCCAGCATCAGACCGCCGCCGAACACGTTGTACAGCATATACTGCACGCCGTCGATACCGGCGGGCGCGGCGATGAGGGTCAGAATGGCAACGGTGCCGATGTACGCCACGGGGATCTGCCAGGAGATGACCTTGCGGATGAGCAGATAAATGCCGCCCACCAGCAGGCACAGCGCGGAGACCTCGCCCAGAGAGCCGCCCACTTTACCCAGGAACATATCACCGATGGAGTAGTTGCTGATCAGGGTGGTGAACGCCTCCTCGGTGCCCTCCTTCATGATCGTCATGGGAGTGGCGGCGGAGGTCACGTCGGGACGGATGCGGGGGATCGCCCAGGTGGTCATGGCGGTGGCATAGCTTGCCAGCAGGAACGCACGGCCCGCCAGAGCGGGGTTCAGGAAGTTGCAGCCGATGCCGCCGTAAAGCTGCTTGACCACAACGATGGAGAAGAATGCGCCGATGATGATCGTCCACCAGGGCAGGTCAACGGGGCACACAAAGCTCAGCAGGATACCGGTGACAACGGCGGACAGGTCGCCCACCATGCAGGACTTCTTCATGAGCTTGCGATACGCCCACTCGAAGAACACGCAGGACACCACGGATACCAGCGTCAGCACCAGAGCCTTCCAGCCGAAGCAGTACACGCTCCACGCCAGAGCCGGCAGCAGCGCGATGATCACGTCCAGCATGATGGAACGGGTATCCTCGTTGGAGCGGATGTGGGGGGAGGAGGACGCGATCAGCTTCAGATTTTTGTAATCAGTCATGGTTTACGCCTCCTTCTTTTCGGCAGCGGCCTTTGCCTCGGCCTCCGCCTTGGCCTTGGCGGCCATTCTCGCGTTGTTGACCTCCTGCTTGCCCAGACGGAACGCATGGGTCAGCGGCAGGCGGGCGGGACAGGTATAGGTGCAGGCACCGCACTCGATGCAGTCCATGCCGTGCAGCACGTTCTGCCAAGTGTCCACGTCGCCCTTCATCAGATACTTATACATGAACACAGGCTCCAAGCGGATGGGGCACACGCCCACGCACTTGCCGCAGCGGATGCACTGGGGATCCTCCACGAACTGCTCTTCCTTGTCGGCGAACGCCAGCATGGCACCGGTGCCCTTGCCGACGGTCACGTCCACGTCGTACTGGGCAAGACCCATCATCGGGCCGCCCATGATGAGCTTGTAGGTCTCGTCCTTCAGACCGCCGCAGGCGTCGAACAGCTTGGTGATGGGGGTGCCGATGGGGCACTCGATGTTCTTGGGATCGATCACGCCGGAGCCGGACACGGTGACGATCTTGTTCACCACGGGCATACCCTCGTACACGGCACGATAGATCGCGCAGGTGGTGTTCAGGTTGAAAATGCAGCAGCCTGCGTCGGCGGGCAGCTTGCCGGAGGGCACCTGACGGCCGGACACGGCCTGTACCAGCTGCTTTTCCGCGCCCTGGGGGTAACGGGTGTGGAGCACCTCCACCACCACGGGGGCGTTCAGCTCCGCGATCTTGGCGTTCAGCACGTCAGCCGCGTTCTGCTTGTTGGCCTCGATACCGATGTACACCTTGTCCACGCCGAAGCACTTTGCCAGCAGGGTCGCGCCCTTGATGACCTGCTCCGGACGCTCCAGACAGGTACGGTGGTCGCCGGTGATGTACGGCTCGCACTCTGCGGCGTTGATGATCACATAGTCCACCTTGCCCAGACCGGAGCTGATCTTCACGTGGGTGGGGAACGTTGCGCCGCCCTGGCCCACGATACCGGCGTTCTTGACGATCTCCACCAGCTGCTCGGGAGTCAGGCTGTCGGGATCCTCTACGGGCTTGACTTCCTCGGAGATCTCATCCTGGAAGTCGTTTTCGATGACCACGGACATCATCTTGCCGCCCATATTGAAGGGGCGGGGCTCCACGGCTTTCACCGTGCCGGAGATGCTGGCGTGGATGGGGGCGGAAACGAATCCGCCGGGTTCGCCGATCCTCTGTCCAATTTTAACCTTGTCGCCCACCGCAACGATAGGCTTACAAGGCGCACCGATGTGCATAGACATGGGAATGACCACCTCAGCCGGCGCAGCCAGCTTTTCGATGGCCTTTTCATTGGTCGCGGCCTTCATGTCGTTGGGATGAACGCCGCCAAAGAAAGCTTGTGCCATTGTCTTCACCTCATCTTACTACCGGGTGGCACTATGCCACCGCATACTGCCTTAAATATTACAACAAAAATTTTCTCTTGTCCAGTCCCGCGATAAAATTCCTGCGGTTTTTTGCGGTTTTTGTGGAAATTTTTAGCGGTGGAGAGTCGCGCTTGTGTTTTGGATTAGGCTGTGATACACTATATAGACGTAAGCGGACGGGACGCGTGTCCTATTGAACTCAGTATTGTACATCTTCTTGCTGTTCAAGTTGTACACTCGCGCCGCCGGCTCCGCAGTCATGGTATTCCGAAAGGATGGTGTTTAGTATGGTTCTTGATCGCGCTTCTCTGAAGATCGGGTCGAAATCTCTGCTCAAGACCGCGCGGGTCAGCCCCTATTGGTTCGTGCTTCTGGCTGTGATCATTTCAGAGATCATCAACGGCATAAACTACTATGTGCGTATGGATGACGTTCTCGCTTACGTCTACTCGCAGCAGTACGGAGTGGATCTGAGCTTCTTGGCTCTGCACCGGGAGTTCCCCTCGTGGGTGGTGCTGTTCATTACCATCGTGTGCTCCCTGCTGCTTAATGTGCTCTCGGCGGGCGTGTGGCTGTATCACCTCGGCATCCGCCGGGGAGAGGAGATGCCCTACACGACGCTGTTCGACGGCTTCTCCATGGCGGGGAAGGTCATCGCGCTGGCAGTGGTGCAGTACCTCTACGTGCTGCTGTGGTCGCTGCTGTTTGTCATCCCAGGCATTGTGGCGGCGTACCGCTACCGCTTCGCCATTCTGAATCTGTGCGAAAACCCGGAAATGGGCGTCATGGACGCCATACGCATGAGCAAGGCGCAGACCTACGGCTTCAAATGGCAGCTGTTCGTGCTGGATATGAGCTTCATCGGCTGGAACATTCTGGAGGTGCTGACGCTGGGCGTTTTGCAGATCTGGATCCGCCCTTATCAGAACCAGACCAACGTGGCATTTTTCCAGGAGATCAAGCGGGTGAAGGGTATCGGCTTCGTCCCTCCCCGGGAGGAGGACGGGCAGTTCCGCCCCCACGACCCCTTTGACCCCACGGGCAATATGGGTATGTGATGTTTTTCGACAAATAGGGAGATAACCTTACGGTTGTCTCCCTATTGTTTTGTGTATTATGCACAAGTTTCCTCAGGGACAATCGGTTTTTCCCGGAGAGAACGCCAAAAAATTAACAAAATCGCTTTTGGGGTTGCGGTTAATTTTTTAACGTAGTACACTATTTTTATACGGACACCGGCCGCTTTGAGGTAGCGGTCAGGTCCTCATCCGCAATAGGAAAAATGTGTGTTAAGGAGAGTGTGCTGTGTTCAAGAAATTCACTAACGGCTGCGTGCGCGTAGTCAACCGGTGGCTTCCGGATGCATTCCTGTTTGCCATCATCCTGACCCTCGTGGTGTTTGTCGGTGCCATGTGCGCCACCGGCATGGGCCCCATCGCCATCATCGCCAAGTGGGGCGATCAGAAGGGAGGCTTCTGGAATCTGCTGGCGTTCTCCATGCAGATGGCTCTGGTGCTGGTCTTCGGCTCCGCCATGGCCTCCGCCAAGCCCTGCAAGAAGGCTCTGCGGACGGTGGCAGGGCTGTGCCACAACGAAAAGCAGGCGATTCTGGTCACCACCTTCGTGTCCACCCTGTGCTGCTGGCTGAACTGGGGCTTCGGTCTCGTCATCGGCGCGCTGCTTGCCAAGGAGGTCGTGCGCCGCGTGCCCTCCGTGGACTATCCCCTGCTGATCGCCTCCGCCTACTCCGGCTTCGTGATCTGGCACGCCGGTCTGTCCGGCTCCATCCCCCTGGATCTGGTGGCCGGCAAGGCCTTCGGTGAGGTGACCTATCAGGCACCCATCACCGCCACGGTGTTCCACCCCATGAACCTCATTATGTGCGGCGTGATCCTGGTGCTGATGCCCTTTGTCAACTATGCCATGCACCCCCACAAGGAGCATACTGTCACCGTCAACCCCGCGCTGCTGGTGGACGAGGCGGAGAAGGAGTATCCGCTGGATACCCCCGCCGAGAAGCTGGAGCACTCCAAGATCCTGTGGGCCATCACCGTGATCTTCGGTTTTATCTATATCGTGTACTACTTTGTGCAGAACGGCTTCACGCTGGGTCTGAACATCGTGAACATGATCTTCCTGTTCCTGGGCCTGCTGCTCCACGGCGACCTGCGCCGCTATGTGGACGCCATCGGCGAGGCCGCTGCCGGCGCTGCCGGTATCCTGCTGCAGTTCCCGTTCTATGCCGGTATCATGGGCATGATGGTGGCTGCCAACGACCAAGGCGTGTCTCTGGCAGGCGTTATCTCCGAGTTCTTCGTAAGCATCTCCAACAACGTGACGTTCCCCATGCTGTCCTTCCTGGCAGCCGGTATCGTCAACTTCTTCGTCCCCTCCGGCGGCGGCCAGTGGGCCGTGCAGGGTCCCATCATGATGCCTGCCGGCGCGGAAATGGGTATCGAGGCCGGTCGTACCGCCATGGCCATCGCATGGGGCGACCAGTGGACCAACATGATCCAGCCGTTCTGGGCTTTGCCTGCGCTGGGTATTGCCAAGCTGTCCGCCCGCGACATCATGGGCTATCTGGTGGTGGTCCTGCTGTTCACCGGCGTGGTCGCCTGCCTGGGCTTCCTGGGCTGGGCACTGCTCTTCTAAAAGAGGACAGGCTCTGAAATATAGGAATATTAGAGCAGGGACGGCGCGATGCGCCGTCCCTGTACGTTTTTTTTGACGAAGAATTATTGCTGCGGGGAGGAGCCGTCGAAGGGAGACTCAAGGCAGGTGAGGTCACGGAGGCACTTGCGGAAGTCGTTGCAGAAGGAGGCGTACTCGTAGCCGGTGCAGATGCGCTCATCCATGACGATGCCGAGGGGCATCATTTTTTTGCTCAGGTCGCCGCTCATATAGTTGGGCACCGGCTTGCCCATACAGACAAAGACGCTGGTGGTGCCGAACTCGTAGCAGTGGTGGTGGATATAGCTGGTCTTGATAGACGCCAGATTGGTGATGAACATACTGGTGTGGAAGGGGCTGAGGTCGATGATCTTCCGGGGCAGGAGCCCGTGCTTGTCCAGATGGTACGCCAGCCAGACCACGAACTTGGGCAGACCGGGGACGGAGAACATGAACCGGGCGAATTTGTCGGTGCTGTTCTTCTGCTCCGTCCGGCTGTTGGCGGCGATGGCGTCGGCGATCTTCTGGTTGATGGTAAAAACGGTGTCCTTCGGCTCTAAATAGATCTTGAGCGTCGTCTCGTCCGGTGAGCCGTCGGCGCGCTTTTTCAGAATGACGAAGGAGACGCAGAAGTGGTTGCGCTCGTAGAGGTGGCTGTTGACCACGAACCAGTTGAGCTTGGGGTTGGTCTGGTACGCCTTATAATAGGCGGCGATGATGACCGCCATGTGGTTGAGGCGGACACCGGCGCGGCGTTTCTCGCGGATGTACGCCTTGATGAGCTCCTCGTCGATATTCTCGGTGACGCTGTTCCACGCGTCATATCGCTTGGGCATGATGTAGGGAATGGCAGCCACGATGGGCGGCAGGTTTTTTACGCGCTTTCCGTCAGGACGCATGGGCAGTTCCTCGATTCTGTCTGTGGTAGCACCATCATAGACCAAATTGCCGCAGATTGCAAGGTGGGCGGAGGTGTATTTTCTTCTTTACCTTTGGGCGGAACGTTGGTATAATAGAGTATTATTAAAGTTACCGTGGGGTGGAAGCGTTTTTTTCCGCCCACGCCCGGAGAGGAGGGGTCGCCGTGAAATACCGCAGGTGGAATATCGCGCCGGAAAAGCCGGAGGCGCAGGCGCGCTTGCAGGCGGCGGGCTATCCCTATCTCGTCTCCGCGGTGCTGGCGGCAAGAGGCGTGGAGTCGCCGGAGCAGGCCGCCGCGTTCCTCGAAAGAGAGGACAAGCTGACCCTCAGTCCCTTCCTGATGAAAGACATGGACAAGGCGGCGGCGCGCTTGCAGGAGGCGTTGGCGCGGCAGGAGAGGATCGCCGTGTTCGGCGACTACGACGTGGACGGCATCACCGCCACGTGTATTCTGGTGGACTATCTCAAGCGGCGGGGGGCGGACGTGGTACACTACATCCCCCGGCGGATCGAGGACGGGTACGGTCTGAGCTGCGACGCCATACAGGGGCTGTACGACCACGGGGTACGGCTGCTGGTGACGGTGGACTGCGGCATTACCGGCGTGGAGGAGGTGGACTTCGCCAACCGGCTGGGGCTGGATGTGGTCATCACCGACCACCACGAGTGCCGGGAGGAGCTGCCGCGCGCCGTGGCGGTGGTGGACCCCCACAGGGCGGACTGCACATATCCCTTTAAGCATCTGGCGGGCTGCGGCGTGGCACTGAAGCTGGTGCTCGCCATGGGCGGCGCGGAGCGGGAGGCATCGCTGTTTGCGCGGTATTGCACCCTTGCCGCCATCGGCACGGTGGCGGACGTGATGCAGATGTCCGGGGAGAACCGCACCATCGTCTCGCAAGGGCTGAGTGCGTTGGAGAAATCGGATCTCATCGGGCTGCACGCACTGCTCCGGGAGGCGGGGCTGAGCGGGAAGGAGATCTCGTCGGTGCAGATCGGGTTCATTCTGGCACCGAGGATCAACGCCGCAGGGCGCATGGGCGAGGCGGACAAGGCCGCCGAGCTGCTGCTGTGCGACGACCCGGAGGCGGCGGAGCGCATGGCGAAGGAGCTGTGCGCCCTGAACCGGGAGAGGCAGAACGTGGAGCAGGAGATCTATGTGCAGGCGGAGGAGATGATCGGGCACATGCCCACACGCCAGCGCAGCGCGCTGGTGCTGGAGTCCAGCCGGTGGCATCAGGGCGTGGTGGGGATCGTCGCCAGCCGCCTGTCCGAAAAATACTCCCGTCCCAGCTTTATGATACATCTGAACGGGCGCACGGGAAAGGGAAGCTGCCGCAGCTGGGGCGGATTCAATCTGTTCGCCGCGCTGGAGAGCTGCAAGGATCTGCTGCTGGGGTTCGGAGGCCATGAGCTTGCCGCCGGGTTCACCATCGACAGGGAGAACATCCCGGCGTTCCGGGAGAGAATGAACGAGTACGCCAGAAGCTACTGCAACGGGCATCCGCCGGAGCCGGCGTTGGAGGTGGACGCCGCCATCGCCCATCCCGGCGAGGTGACGCTGGAGGAGCTGGAGGCTCTGTCGGTGCTGGAGCCCTACGGCAGCGGCAACGCACGTCCGCTGTTCTGTCTGCTGGGCGCAACGCTGCTGCGTACCCAGAACGTGGGGCAGAACCGGCACCTCAAGCTGCGGCTGGGCAAGGGCTGCGCCCAGTTTGACGGCATTTTCTTCTCCACGGTGGCGGAGCGGTGCGGCTGCGCCGTGGGCGACCGGGTGGACGCGGCGTTTTATTTGCAGATCAACGAGTTCCGGGGAAACAGGACGGTGCAGCTGCAGATGGTGGATATTCGTCCGTCCCTCTGCGCCAGCGGACGGGAGCAGGAGGCTCTGACGCTGGTGACACGGTGCGCGGAGGGGGAGCAGCTGTCCCAGAGAGAGGCGCGGCGCGTTATGCCCACGCGGGAGCAGTTCGCCGCCGCGTGGCGGTTTTTGGAGCGGGCGGTGCCGGAGGAGGGGCTGTCCGCCGACAGGCTGCCCCTGCTGCGGCACATGGCCGCCGAGATGCACGGGGCGGAGCCGTTTTTACACGCAGCCGCCTGCGTCGCCGTGTTCAAGGAACGGGGACTGCTGGAATGGCAGGAGACGGGCGACGCCGCGGAGCTGCATCTGTGCAGGGGGAAGCGGGTGTCGCTGGAGCAGTCGCCCCTTATGGCGAGCCTGCGATTTGACGGAGAGAAAGGAGGCGGTGCGCTGTGACGCCGCAGGAAATGTATGACCATCTGGTAGAGACCGTCAAGGGCTATAACCCGACGGCGGGCTTTGACCAGATCCGTGCCGCCTTTACCTACGCGGACGCCCACCACGCAGGGCAGAACCGGAAGGACGGCTCCCCCTTTGTGACCCACCCGCTGGCGGTGGCGCAGATCGTGGCGGAGGAGCTGCATCTGGACACGGAGTCCATTGTGGCCGCCCTGCTCCACGACACCATTGAGGACACCTCCGCCACCCATGAGGAGATCAGCAAGCTGTTCTCCCCCACGGTGGCCGATCTGGTGGAGGGCGTCAGCAAGCTGACCCGGGTCCACTACACCTCCAAGGAGGAGGAGCAGATGGAGAACCTTCGCAAGATGCTCATGGCCATGGCGAAGGATATACGGGTCATCCTCATTAAAATCTCCGACCGGCTCCACAATATGCGTACCATGGAGTACCAGACGCCGGAGAAGCAGAAGCAGAAATCCTTCGAGACCATGGAGATCTATGCCCCCATCGCCCATCGGCTGGGTATGCAGCGGATGAAGTGGGAGCTGGAGGATCTCAGTCTGAAGTACCTCGACCCGGTGGGCTATCGGGAGATCACCGAGGCTCTGGACGAGAAGGCGGCGGAGTACGACGGGTTCATGTCCGCCGTCCATGACCGCATCGTCTCCCGGCTGAAGGAGGAGAACATCGACGCCGTGGTGTACGGGCGGATGAAGCACCCGTACTCCATCTATCGCAAGATGTACACCCAGAACAAGTCGCTGGACGACGTGTTCGACCTGTTCGCCTTCCGGGTCATTGTGGACACGGTGGCGGATTGCTACAACGTGCTGGGTATTATCCACGACCTGTTCAAGCCCATTCTGGGGCGGTTCAAGGATTATATCGGCACGCCCAAGCCCAATATGTACCAGAGCCTGCACACCACGGTGGTGGGCGAGAGCGGCATCCCCTTCGAGGTGCAGATACGCACCAAGGAGATGCACGAGATCGCCGAGTACGGCGTGGCCGCCCACTGGAAGTACAAGCAGAACGGACAGGGCGCAGGCGACGAGCGCAGCTATGAGTGGGTGCGGCGGCTGCTGGAAAATCAGGAGGACGCCGACGCCGAGGACTTTATCCACTCCCTGAAGGTGGATATGTTCGCCGACGAGGTGTTCGTGTTCACCCCCAACGGCGACGTGATCAACCTGCCCGCCGGCGCAACGCCCATCGACTTCGCCTATACCATCCACTCCGCCGTGGGCAACCACATGGTCGGCGCGAAGGTCAACGGGCGCATCGTGCAGTTTGACTATCACCTGCGGAACGGCGACGTGGTGGAGGTCATGACCAGCAAATCCGCCCACGGCCCCAGCCGGGACTGGGTGAAGATCGCACGGAGCAGCAACGCACGGAGCAAGATCCGCCAGTGGTTCAAGAAGGAGAAGCGGGATGAGAACATCGTCAACGGACGGCAGAGCTTCGAGTCCGAGCTGAAGCGCACCGGCGTGACGCTGAAGGAGCTGACCAACGAGGATGTGCTGCCCGGCGTACTGCGGAAGCTATGCTACAACAGCTTAGACGATATGTACGCCGCCATCGGCTATGGCGGTATCTCCGCACTGAAGGTCATAGGGCGGCTGCGGGAGGACATCCAGCGGATACTCCACCAGCATCAGGCGGATCGGCAGGCGGAGGTGCCGGTGGCCGACCAGCCCCATGTCATGCGCCCCGCCGTGCCCCAGCGCGCCAAGAGCGAGCAGGGCATTGTGGTGGAGGGGCTGACCAACTGCCTTGTGAAGTTCTCCAAGTGCTGCACCCCCGTGCCGGGGGACGACATTGTGGGGTTCATCACCAGAGGGTACGGGATCTCCGTCCACCGGGCGGACTGTCCCAACGCCGACCCGGCGCGGCGGAAGCCCAGCGAGGCGGGGCGGTGGATCAAGGTGTCCTGGGGCAGCGACACGAAGGAGAGCTATCGCACGACGCTGGAGGTCACTGCCAAGGATCGCATTAACCTGATCATGGACGTGTCCACCATCCTGTCCAGCACCAAGACCCACGTGTCCTCCATGAATGCACGGAGCACGCCGGACGGCTTCGCGCTGCTGCTGCTGGACATCGACGTGCCCAACAACGAGCAGCTGCGGACGGTGATGCGGAGGATCGAGCAGATCTCCGGGGTCATGCGGGTGACGCGGCCTGCCGGATAAGAAAAACGATTACAAGGAGTATGAAGGAGACAGATATATGCGGGCTGTATTAACACGCGTGAAGCACGCGTCCGTCCAGGTGGACGGGAAGGTCATCGGAAAGATCGGTGAGGGCTTCCTCGTGCTGCTGGGCGTGACCCACGAGGACACGGAGGCGCAGGCGGAAAAGCTCGCCGATAAGCTCACCGGTCTGCGTATTTTCGAGGACGAGAACGAGAAGATGAACCGCAGTCTCACGGATGTGGGCGGAGAGCTGCTGGTGGTGTCGCAGTTTACGCTGTACGCCAACTGCAAGAAGGGGCGGCGTCCCGATTTTCTGGCGGCGGCGCGGCCGGAGGTCGCCATACCCCTGTACGAGAGGTTCGTGGAGCTGTGCCGGGAGAAGGGGTTCCACACGGAGACGGGCGAGTTCGGCGCGTATATGCAGGTGGACAGCCTGAACGACGGACCCTTGACCATCATTCTGGACACGGACACCCTATAAGGAGGATGCTATGACCATTCAGACACTGCAAGTAGGCCCCATTATGACCAACTGCTATCTTCTGTGCGACGAGGAGGCGAGCGTCTGCGCGCTCATCGACCCCGGCGACGACGCGGAGAGAGTGGAGAAGCTGGTGGCGCAGAGCGGCTGCCGGCTGCGGTATATCCTGCTGACCCACGGACATTTCGACCACACGTCCGCCGTGCGCCCTCTGCTGGAGAAGCACCCGGAGGTGACGGTGTATATCCACGAGAAGGACGCCGTGGAGGGCAGGGGCGGCGAGCTGCTGTTCACCCGCGTGGGAGAAGAGAACCAGCGGTACTACAAGGAGGGGGACACGGTGACGCTGGGCGGTCTGACGCTGCGGGTCATGGAGACGCCGGGACACTCCGAGGGCTCCGTGTGCCTGCTGCTGGATAAGGAGCACGTGATATTCGCGGGAGACACGCTGTTTCGGTGCTCCTGCGGGCGGTGCGATTTCCCGGGAGGGGACTACCGGAAGATGCTGGTGTCGCTGGGGCGGCTTGCCGCGCTGGAGGGGGACTGGCGGGTGCTGCCGGGGCACGACCGGGAGACGACGATGAACTATGAGCGGCGGGTGAATCCCTACGTGCGCCAGGGGATGAAAGGATGAAGCTGACGTTCCGCGGTCACGATGACCGCTACGCCGTGGAGCAGAGTCTGCTGGCGTTTTTCCCGGAGGAACGCCCCGTGTACGAGGGCGAGGACGGGGAGAGCCACGCGGAGGTGACGCTGCGGGAGGGGGATACCTACGCCGTGGGCATTACGGTGCTGACCTACGGCGGCAAAAAGGCGCGGGGCGAAGCCCGTGTCCGTGTGGCAGGCGTTTCCGACGAGTATGAGCGGGAACGCCTGCGTCAGCGCGCGCTGAAGCTGTCCTTCTTCCGGGCGGCCAGGGAGGTCACGGGCGTGACGCCCTCCTGGGGTGCACTGACGGGCATACGCCCGGCGAAGCTGGTGCGGAGCATGATGGAGGAGGGCATGACCGCCGCCCAAGCCGACCGGGTGCTGCGGGAGACGTACTGCGTGTCCCCGGCGCGGCGGCGACTGGCGTTAGAGAGCGCGGCGGCGGGGCTGAAGGCGAAAAACGAGCTGCGTCCGGAGGAGATCTCCCTCTATATCGGGATCCCCTTCTGCCCGACGCGGTGCGCCTATTGCAGCTTCGTGTCCGCGTCGGTGGAGAAGTCCTTTAAGCTGATGGAGCCGTATCTGGAGGCTCTCACGGCGGAGATCGACGCCGCAGGGCGGATGGTGCGGGAGACGGGGCTGCGGGTGAAGTCGTTCTACATGGGCGGCGGCACGCCCACCACCCTGTCGGCACGGCAGATGGACGCGCTGCTGACGAGGGTGAACGAGAGCTTCGATCTGTCGGGCTGCGCGGAATACTGCATTGAGGCGGGGCGTCCCGACACCATTGACAGGGAAAAATTGCAGGTTCTGCTGGATCACGGGGCGGATCGCATCAGCGTGAATCCCCAGTCCTTAGAGGCGCAGGTGCTGGAGGCTATCGGGCGGCACCACAGCCCGGAGGACATTGAGCGCGCCATGGAGCTGGCGGTGTCCATGGGGTTCCCCCATGTGAATATGGATCTTATCGCCGGGCTGCCCGCCGACACACCGGAGGGGTTCCGGCGGACGCTGGACAGGTGCATGACCTTCGGCGCGGACAACATCACCGTGCACACCCTCAGTCTGAAAAAGGGGAGCCGTATTCTGTTGGAGGGGCTGCCCATTCCCACGGCGGAGGACGTGGCCGCCATGCTGGACTACGCTGACCCCGCCCTGCGGGCGAGAGGGTTCCAGCCCTACTACCTGTACCGGCAGAAGTATATGTCCGGCAGCTTTGAGAACGTGGGCTGGTGCATATCCGGCGCGGAGGGGCTGTATAATATCTACATCATGGAGGAGCTGCACAGCATACTGTCCCTGGGCGCGGGAGGCTCCACCAAGATGGTGGACACCAAGCGCAACCGCATTGAGCGGGTGTTCCACCCTAAATTCCCGCTGGAGTACATCCAGCGTCCGGAGAAGCTGGCGGAGAATCTGGAGACGTTCCGCCGGTTCCATGAGAATATGCGGTGACGCTTGACCGGCGGGCGGAAGGTGCCCGCTCGGAACGACAGGAATAACGGCGGGGGACGGTACGGTGAGGAGGGCGGCTATGGCGCGGAGGCGGCAAAACTTCATGGGCGGCGCGGCTATCCTCGCCGGGGCGGTGGCGGCGACGAAGGTGCTGGGCGCACTGTACAAGATCCCCTTGGGGAATCTGCTGGACAGGGAGGGCATGGCGCACTTCTATATCGCCTACAACATTTACAGCCTGCTGCTGGTGCTGTCCACGGCGGGGCTGCCCCCGGCGTTGAGCCGCATGGTGGCACGCGCCGCCGCCCAGAGGCGGTACGGCGCGGTGCGCCGCTGCTTCGGCGTGGGGTTGGTGCTCCTTGCGGGGATGGGGCTGGTGTGCAGCGGTGTCATGTGCCTGCTGCCGGAGACGCTGGCGGCGGCACTGCACGACAACGCCGCCGCGCCCGCGCTGCGGGCGTTGGGGCCGGCGGTGCTGCTGGTGTGTCTGTCCGCCACGCTGCGGGGGTATTCCCAAGGGCTGGGGGACATGGTGCCCACGGCGGCGGGACAGGTGGCGGAGTCCACCGGAAAGCTGGTCATCGGGCTGACGCTGTGCCTTGTGCTGCTGCGCCGGGGGGCGGACACCGCCCTATGCGCGGCGGGAGCCATCGGCGGCGTGACCGCCGGGGCGGGGCTGGGTCTGCTCGTCACGGCACTGCTGCTGCCGAAACGGCGGACGCTGCCGGAGGTGCGGGACGTGCCGCCGGAGAGGGGGCGGCTCCTGCGGGAGCTGCTGCGTACCGGCGTGCCCATTACCGTGGGGGCGGCGGGCATGAGCCTGATCACCCTGCTGGATCAGACGCTGGTGACCGCCACGCTCCACGACACGCTGGGTTACAGCGCATCGGAGACGGCGGCACTGTACGGGGAGTACACTTTCGGCATGACGCTGTTCATGCTGCCGCCGTCGTTTATCTATCCGCTGACGGTGAGTCTCATGCCCACGGTGTCCGCCGCGCTGACGCGCCGGGACCGCAGGGCGGCGGGAGACGCCGCCGGTGCCGCGCTGAAGCTGACGGTGCTGGCAGCACTGCCGGCGGGGGTGGGGCTGTCCGTGCTGGCGAAGCCCATTTTGCTGCTGCTGTACCCCGCTGTGCCGGAGACGGCGGCGGCTGCCGCGTACCATCTGACGTTTTTGGGGCTTGCCTGCGTGTTCGTGTGCCTGATGGTCGCCACCAACGGCGTGCTGCAGGCCTACGGCCACCCGCTGCTGCCGGTGGGGACGCTGCTGTGCGGCGGCGTGCTGAAGATCGTCACCAACTATCTGATGGTGGGAAACCCGGCGGTGGGGATACGGGGCGCGGCGGTGAGCACCCTGTACTGCTACGCGCTGATCGTGGTGCTGAATCTTATCGCCATCGCGCGCTTCGTGCCGGAGCGGCCGGGGTACATCGCCCTGTTCGCCAAGCCGGTGCTGGTCACGGCGGTGATGGCTCTGGCGGCGCGGGGCGGGTACGGTCTGTGCTGCCGGGTGATGCCGGAACGGCTGGCGGTATTGCCGGCGGTGCTGGCGGCGGCGGCGGTGTACGCGGTGCTGATCCTCGCTGTGGGCGCGGTGTCGCGGCAGGACGCCGCCATGCTTCCCAAGGGGGAAAGGCTGGCGGAAAAGCTGCATTTGCGGTGAAAAAAGCGCGGGATGCGCGTAACTTTTCCCGATATGCGGGGAAAACCTCTTGCAATAGGAGCGTAAGTATGATAAATTTTACAAGGAAACCGCGTTACGGCTACGAGGATCTGCTGGAGATCATCCGCCTGCTGCGCTCGCCGGAGGGCTGTCCGTGGGACAGCGTGCAGACACACGAGAGTATCCGGCGGGGGATGCTGGAGGAGGTCTACGAGGCTGCCGAGGCCATCGACACGGGCGACACCGCACTGCTCAAGGAGGAGCTGGGCGACGTGCTGATGCAGGTGGTGTTCCACGCGGACATCGAGAAGGACGCGGGACGCTTCACCATGGACGACGTGTGCGACGGCGTGGTGAAAAAGCTGCTGTTCCGCCATCCCCATGTGTTCGGGGACGGGCAAGCGGAAACGGCGGAGCGCGTGGGCGTCAGCTGGGAGCAGCTGAAGCGGCAGGAGAAGGGACAGAAAACCGCCGCCGACACGCTGGACAGCGTGGCGCGGAGCCTGCCGGGGACGTGGCGCGCCGAGAAGCTCCAGAAAAAGGCCGCGGACGCGGGCTTCGACTGGCGCAGCGTGGACGGTGCGCTGGACAAGCTGGACGAGGAGGTCCGGGAGCTGCACCGGGCGGTGGAGACGAACGGGAACGTCCCGGAGGAGCTGGGCGACGTGCTGTTCGCCGCCGTGAAGGTGGGCCGCTTCTGCGGCGTGGACCCGGAGGAGGCCCTCCACGGCACCTGTGAAAAATTTATACGGCGATTCCGCGCCATGGAGGAGGCTGCCGCCCGGGAGGGGCGGGAGCTGACGGAGCTGACGCTGGAGGAGCTGACCGCCCTGTGGAACGGGGCGAAGGAACGTTCTTAATGCGATGAGAGTATCGTTTTAGGATAGCCGCCGGTGGGCGGCAATACCAATGAAAATTTTTGGGAGGAAATAACATGAATAAAACCGAACTGATCGCCGCTGTCGCTGAAAAGACCGGCCTGTCCAAGAAGGATTCTGACGCGGCTGTGAACGCCGTTCTGAACACCATCACCGAGACGCTGAAGGCGGACGAGAAGATCCAGCTGGTGGGCTTTGGCTCCTTCGAGACCAAGAAGCGCGCCGCCCGCACCGGTCTGAATCCCCGCACCAAGAAGCCCGTGCAGATCGCCGCTACCAAGGTGCCCGCTTTCAAGGCCGGTAAGGCTCTGAAGGACGCAGTGGCTGAGTAAGTAAATTGTGATCATGGGCTGGTGCGGGAACGCACCAGCCTTTTCCTTGGGAGGGGATGCCATGAGATTGGACAAGTATTTGAAGGTGTCGCGGCTCATTAAGCGGCGCACCGTCGCCAACGAAGCCTGCGACGCGGAGCGCGTCTCCGTCAACGGGCGGGTGCAGAGGGCGTCCTACGACGTGAAGGTGGGCGACGTGATCGCCATCCGCTTTGGCGCGAGGACGCTGACGGTGGAGGTGGTGTCCGTCACCGAGAACGTGGGGAAGGACGCCGCTGCCGCCATGTACCGGGAGGTCGCCGGGGCGTAATGGCGCGGCATAAATAAACAAGCCCTCTCATACGATGGAAAAAACGTATGAGGGGGAATTTTTATGCCTATGGCGTATGAGATGACCGGCGGAGCGGGGATGCACCGGCTGGCTCTGGAGGGTCGGGAGAAGCTGACGGTGGCGGGCGTGGAGGATGTGGAGCGGTTCGACGACCAGTACATCGTGCTGCGTACCGGCGCGGGGACGCTGGTGGTCAGCGGCGAGGGGCTGCACATCGGGAAGCTGAGTCTGGACGGCGGCGAGCTGCACGTGGACGGGCGCATTGACGCGCTGAGCTATGAGGATGCGCCGGAGAACCGGGGCGGCGGGCTGTTCGGGCGGCTGTTCGGCTGAGATGGGAACGATGGTGTCCGCCCAGCTGGAGGGGTATGTGACGGCGGCGGCACTGGGCGCGGCGGCGGGGGCGGTGTATGACCTGCTGCGGACGGTGCGGCTGCGGCGGCGGAGAAGTGCGCCCCTGACCCACGTGCTGGACGCGGTATTTCTGCTGGCGGCAGCCCCCGCGCTGCTGTGGTACGCCCTGCGGGTGGGAGAGGGCGAGCTGCGGCTGGTGATGCTGTCCGCCATGGGGCTGGGCGCGCTGGTGTACCTGTGGGCGTTGTCGCCGCTGGTGCTGCCCCTGTGGGATTTCTGGCCTGTCTCTTATACACATCTGACGCTGCCGACGAAGAGGCCGGCGGCGTGGCTGGGGGCGGCGGTGAAAAAAATTGGGTGCAGGGCGAAAAAAGCCTTTCTTTTCCGGAGAAAATGCGCTATGATAAAGAAAAGACGCGGGGAAAAGGAGGCAAGTGGACATGGCAAAGGCAGCCAAGACGAAGCGGCGGGGCAACACCCTGCTGGTGCTGGTCATCGCCGCACTGGTGGTGTTTCTGGGCGTGGAGCTGGTGCGGGTGAACAGCCGTCTGCACGAGGCGAAGCAGCAGGAGGCCGCGCTGACGCGGCAGCTGCAGCAGCAGACGCAGGAAAATCAGGCGTTGGAGTCCGACCTCGCCAAAAAGGACGACGAGCAGTTCATTAAGGACTTGGCGCGGGATCAGCTGGGGCTTGCCGAGGCGGGCGAGCGGATATTCTATGATGTGAATGACTGAGGGAACCGGCGGGAGCCGGTTCGAGGCGGGCTCCGCCCCCTCGAGCTCCCCCTGTGTGGAGGAAAGACTGCATGCACGGCAGGGGGGTATCGACACGCAGGGAACCGGCGGGAGCCGGTTCTTTTTTCGCCGCACGGCGGGGTTGCTTTTGCCAGCAGCGGGCGAAAAAAGGAAGCCGGGCGGCTTCCTTTTTTTGAGAGTATTCGCTATGGGAGTGGGACGATCATTCGCTGTCCAGCTTGAGGACTGCCATGAAGGCTTCCGTGGGGACTTGGACGGTGCCGAGGTTACGCATCTTCTTCTTGCCCTCCTTCTGCTTCTCCAGCAGCTTCTTTTTACGGGTGATGTCGCCGCCGTAGCACTTCGCCAAGACATCCTTACGCATGGCCTTCACCGTCTCGCGGGCGATAATGCGCCCGCCGATGGCCGCCTGGATGGGCACCTCGAACAGCTGGCGGGGGATGTTGTCCTTCAGCTTCTCGCACAGGCGGCGGGCGCGGCCGTAGGCCTTATCCCGGTGGGCGATGAAGCTCAGGGCATCCACGCCGTCGCCGTTGAGCAGCAGATCCACCTTCACCAGATCGCTGGTGCGGTAGCCGGACAGCTCATAGTCCAGGGAGGCATAGCCCTTGGTGTTGGCCTTCAGCGTGTCGAAAAAGTCGTAGATGATCTCGTTGAGGGGCATCTGATAGTGCAGCTCCACCAGATGGGTGTCCAGATACTGCATATCCTTGAATTCACCACGGCGATCCTGACACATGGGCATGATGTTGCCCACGTAGTCCTGCGGGGTGATGATGGACACCTTGACATACGGCTCCTCCGCGCGCTCAATGGTGCCGGGGTCCGGGTAGTTGTGGGGGTTATCCACCTTGACCATGGTTCCGTCGGACTTGTAGACGTGGTAGATGACGGAGGGCAGGGTGGTGACAAGATCCAGATTGAACTCCCGCTCCAGACGCTCCTGAATGATCTCCATGTGGAGCATGCCGAGGAAGCCGCAGCGGAAGCCGAAGCCCAGTGCAACGGAGGATTCCGGCTCAAAGGTCAGGGAGGCGTCGTTGAGCTGGAGCTTCTCCAGCGCGTCACGGAGGTCGGGGTACTTGCTGCCGTCCTCCGTGTAGATGCCGCAGTAGACCATGGACTGGGCGGGACGGTAGCCGGGCAGCGGCTCGGCGGCGGGAGAGGCGGCGTCGGTGACGGTGTCGCCCACCTGCGTGTCCTTGACGTTCTTGATGCTGGCGGTGAAGTAGCCCACCTCGCCGGCTTGCAGGCAGTCCGTCGGCTCGTTGCCGATGGGCTTGAGGTAGCCGCACTCCAGGATGGTGTACTCCGCGCCGGTCGCCATCAAGCGGATGGTCTGCCCCTTGCGGATGGTGCCTTGCTTGATGCGGAAGTAGACCACCACGCCCAGATAGGGGTCGTACTGGCTGTCGAACACGAGGGCTTGCAGGGGAGCTTTGGGGTCGCCCTTGGGGGCGGGGACGTTCTGCACCACGTCCTCCAGCACGGCGTCGATGTTGATGCCCAGCTTGGCGG
>ERZ1026844.518-NODE-518-length-28144-cov-9.093239_pt1 | contig 28144 bp, 22 predicted proteins | sample MGYA00380152_ERZ1026844 | MGnify/ENA primary metagenome ERZ1026844 (study PRJEB33269, sample SAMEA4719788) | human gut metagenome | biome: human-associated habitat; feature: organic feature; material: feces | place: Cameroon | collected 2013-10 ... | reverse complement strand
CGGTTCCGGCTTGTCGCCGAGTCAACGTTTTTCTCCTATTTCGCACGAGTCATTTATAGGTATACCGTGATTATAATTCTCCCAGAAGTACACGATAATACCTCTACCGGGGGAGCGCGGGCGCGCTTCCCCCGGAAAATATTCACCGCTACTGTGCCATCTCCTCCAGCCTTAATGACACCTCCGAAACCGATTCCGCTTTATCCTGTTTCGTTTTCTCTGTCAAAAAACGTATAATAACAGTGTTGACCGCCAATATCTCGGACTGTTTCAGCAGGATTCCCGCCTGCCGATCCTGTTCCGAAAGAACTTCCGGAATGATTTCCGTCCGATTGTACAAAACGATCATGCCAACAGTCAAAACGGCAAGCCACAATGGGACCATGATACGGAACCAGTATTTTCTCACGGCTGCACCTCGGAGGGATGGATTGCCGGGCGGTTGTTGTTCCGAAGCTGGAGCCTCAGCATTTCGTTTTCCCCTTTCAGCTTTTTGACCTCCTCTTCGAGTTTTCTGGCGAACTCGGAGGTCCGGAGGATATTTTCCGACAGGACGCCGTAGCGCTTTTTCATCGCCTCAAGGCTGCTGACCAGTTCCGCCGCCTGTTCCTTTTGCAGCGCCTGTCCCTCAATCAGAGAATTCACCATCCGCTGCGTACTGCGCACCTCAGCGGTCGCACGTTCGATCTGGCCGGTTGCGGCATCCGCATACCGTTCCTGCCGCATCTTCTGGGCTCGCAGAACCGGATCGGCATCGGGCTGCGGAATCAAATTCCATGCGGGCATCCGCTCCACCCGATAGACGGAGTGCTGTTCGTGCATCACGCGAAATCCCGGATCGACGTATCGCCCGATGGCGTATGCACGAAGATTCGGATTGGACATCACCTTTTCCTGACTGTCGGCAGGAATGGCGCCGGCGACATATTGGATCGGGACGTTGACATATTCGCGGGGCGGTTCCGGCAATTCTTCCGTCTTGCACCCGCAAAGCATTCCGGCAATCGCCGCCGTTCCGATAACCACCATCATATTCATTTTCATAACAGTTTCCCCTTTCATTTTACTGTTTTTCCACCGGAAAAGGCGTTCAATACATTTTTATACGAAGGCTTCTGCGGCCCCTGAATCTTCTGTTCTTCGAGTTTGTTCAGCAGGGTATCCGCGATCTGGGCGTCATCGAGATTGATGACCTGCTGTACGAAGATATAGAATTCAGTTCCGCTGGCGACCCGGATGTAGTAGGATTCTTTCGCAATCATCTGCGACACGTCCTGCAGCATCACCTGCGCCAGCGTTTCCGCGCCGCGGGCCATCGCGTTTTTCGTCGTGCCATCCTGTGTTGTCACCGTCACTCCGGAATCCGTGTAGACCTCATTGGTCTGATAGCCCTGCGCCAATCCCTGTCCGAAAGCGAGAGTGTACATCAGGAATTTCGACAGGTTTTCGTTGGACATGACCTGTCCGGGGATTCCGGCTGACATATCGGTAATTGCGGCCAGCATCCGGTTCTCCGGATGGGTTGATTTCTCAAGAGCAACCCCTTTGAGTTGAAGTTCGAAACCGACCATATTGGAAGTTGCCTGCCAGACCAGAATGAAATTGTTTCCCGTGGTCAGGCGGTTCCGCATCGGTTTGGCGCCATTGACAGTTCCGTACACTTCGGTCCCCGCCGGAATGATCAGCTTCTTTTCACCTTTGGCATTGATCCACCACAAATCCTCGATCACTACCGCAATCAATGGAGTATCGGTGTCGCCGCTCTCGACAGTATTGACCATCTTGCACGCAATCAGGCGTCCGTATGGCGCAAACCGTTCCGATACAAACTCTTTTTGCGCACCGGCCGATTCGCCGTCGATAATGAGAATTTTGGCAGTCGGAACGGAATTCCGGGAGCTTTCGACCGAACGCCTGTCACTGGAACCGGAGTTATATCGATTACCGGAGTTTGTACGGGCTATGGAAGACGGCGGCTGCGGCCTGCCTGAACCATCGATTTTCGAGGTACTGTCGGCAGACGAACCGGATACTCCATCAGAAGATGGCTGAGGCTTATCGGGCGGTACTGCCGAAATCGCCTTGACGCTCCCCGGAATGTCCAGTGTCGCGTCGCGGCTGACGCTCTCGTGGATCGGCTGCAGTTTCCCGCCGTCCTCCCGGATCAGGAACGGTACTGCCGAGAACGCCAAAGTGACGATTGCCGCCAGGAAGATCAGGGAAGTTCCGAGCGGACTCCGCAGCTTTTTGAAAAATTCACGCAAGTTCATAACGGCTCCTTATCAGAACTTTATCCAGTTGATCAGAAATGCCAGATTGCCCGGAAACTCGGAAAAATCCCACCAGGCGACATCGCTTCCGGCATCCGTTACCGGGGTGTTCTCTTCCCCCGTTTCCGCTTCTGTTTCTTGAACTAGATCGTCATCGGCACTCTCCGAGGCCGCAGATTCAAGGCTGCCGGCCGCCTCCCGGTTCTCAATCTTCGCCAGCGTCTTTTCCATATTGGCGATCAAGGCTGCAAGACGCTTGTCATATTCAGCTTCCACCTTGCTGATTTTCTCTTCCGTTTCCTTCCGGGAAGGCAATTCCTGTTCCGTTGTCTGCGATTCCGGCACGGCCGCCTGTTGCTCCATATATTGGGCAGTCACCCCAATGCGGAACTCATTGTCCGCCGCCAGATTGTTCCGGCGTCCCTCCGGAGTGCCCGTGATTGTGAAAAACGCATAGGTTGAAGATTTCGGGGGCATGACGCCGGTTGCGTCGGCGGCGCTCATATAGTAGGTGCGGTTTCCGGCCTGAACTGAAAAACTGAACTTGTCGTACAGAATTTCCTCATCCGTATCGTTTCTCAGCAGCAGTTTGAATACCAGCGTATCTTCGTGGTTGAAACGGATCACTTCGAGCAGGTCCATCTGGAATTTCTCGAACTGGAACGTCGCCTTCTTCGCGAAACGGGTGGAATCGCGCAGCTCGGTCGGGTAGCGTTTCGACAGCACATCGTATGCTTTCGCCATATCGATCAGCGACAGCAGCCGGGCCGGAGTGACTGCGCCGCCGCCGCCCGCCGAAGCGCCGCCGCTGCCGGAGCCTCCGGTAAAGTTCACGGCGGCGAACGCCTTTTCGTTATCCTGAACCAGATAGAGAATGTAGGTTTTCCGGTTGAACACCACGGTCAATGTCCCGGTCGCCCCCTCACGCAGTGCGACCAGGTTGAAATAGTACCCTCCGGGCTGCGCCGAAATCTGAAAATCGGTGCTCCCGTCGGTGGAGACGTTAACTCCCGCGATTTTGGAAATGGCCGACGGAAAGGTCACGGTCGTGGCGCCGTCGTCTTTCTTGACGAACACCTTGTAAATCTCGCCCTGGGCGAGCGTGTACTCCTTGAACTGGTTCATGTTCAGAATCTTCTTTTCATTCGCCGGTTCTTCGGCGCTGACAGCCGCTGCAGCTGCAAATACCGCTGCCGCGACTGAAACACACGGGATCAGCTTTTTTCCCATAAACATTGCATTACCTCCGTTTTCTGATTGTTTCTTGTTGATAGTTAATGTCGGAAACGACAAATGGAAATACGGCATTCTTAGCGAGATCATAGTTGACCGAAAGATTCATGGACATCTCAAAACTCAGCACCTCAACCGGAGTATCGGCATCCCGGCGGCTGCGAATCAGTTGTCCCGATACTTTCAGAAATGAAGTCCGGCTGTCGGCCTCCAGCACCTTGATCCCGAGAATCTCGACTTTCTGGTGGACATCCTGCCGATTGAAGATATCCCCTTCCTGCTTGATCAGATCCAACGCCGTCTGCCGCGCCCGACCTATGTACATCTCGTCGAACAGTTCGGCGCGATCCAGCCCGTTCGGATTCCGCATCAGAAAGGCGTCGGTCGCCAGACGTGCGGTGTATTCGTACAGTTGTACCAATTGCTCCTGGGATGCATATTTCGTGATATGATAGGTGTTCCGGCCGTCGATCACAATCAACCTGTTATTATCCCTGAACTGATACATCAGAATCGGCGTCAGGAACGACAGCAGCACATAGACCAGCATTCCACGGAACATCCATTGGTTCATATTACGATAACTGTGATCATTCATCCCGATGTTCCTCCTCATAAAGCTTCATCCCGGCGACCTTGAACGGCAGCTCGAAATCGTCTTTGGAGCGTTCCAGCCGCATCAGCAGCGCGAAGTCCCGTTTCTGCGAATACGGATACCCGAAATAGATTCCCGTCAGTCTGGCAGTACCCTTCACCAGCGAGAAGTATTTCCCGTCATTCGCGGAGTATTCGACCGTGCAGTTTTCGATTTCCTGAAACTGCATACGCTGTTCAAAAAGCTCCTGGGTATCGTTCAGATACGCCTTGGCCTGGTTCAGGCCCCGTGGCGTACAGACCATCTTCAGCTGCCGGTCGTCCTGGATATCGTAACGGCGGGAAAGCAGCGCATAGGCTGTCCGCAGCGAAATATCTTCCAGCACGACCTTCGATTCCACGGGAGCGGAATTGCCGACATAGAGATTCCGATCCCTTCCCAGAATCAATACCCGGTCCGGCATCACCATGTACTGAATCGCAAAAAATGCGCCGATGACGACTGCCGTACAGACGATTGAATGGTAAATGATCCAGAATACGAATATGCGGCGTTCCCGACAGACCAGTTCATAAGCATTCATCTGTTTTTCCGTTTCAAAAAGCATAAATGCCCTTTCCGGTCTGCCCGTCCAGTCGGCTGAACGGGCAGACCCGTTTATAATCCAAATTCCTCAAAAGAAAGGAACTGCCATGAAGAAAACCATGATTCTCACCACCCTTGTCGCCGGAATCCTGCAGGGAACAATCTGCAGCGGCTGCGGCGAATCCGACGAAACCAAGGCAAACATCAAGGCGATTGCGGAAGCTCAAAAAGCCCAGGCTGCCGCTGCCACAAGGGCCGAAGCCGAAAAGCGGCGCAAGATCGAAGAGGCTTACGAGTTCCATTTGAAACAGATGGAAACTCTGCGCCGGCACCGCTCCCGGTCGGGAGTGAACCCGTTTGCTCCTGACGGCACTCTGATACCTGCCGAAGAAAAACAGTAAAAGCTCCATCACTCCTCCCTGCCTCCTGCCGGTATGTTTTTCAGTTCCGGAGGAGCTGCGGGAGGAGTTCCACTGCCTCTTCCCGAAAGGACTTTGGAAATCGCACTTACTCCCCCAGTCGAGGCTTTTCCGGCCGCCTGACTGTTTTTTACCAATGCCATCACATTGGAAGCGGTATTGAGCGACATCGCCAGGGCATTGCCGATTCCCGCTCCGCGGAACAAGCTGAGGCACGCCCACGGAATGCCGATATACATCACAATGCACAGCAGCAGGAAGATGCAGGCAAAGGAAACCAATGCCCCGAGCGCTCCGGTGGCAATGACAATCGCCCCGGGCGGACTTGCCGCCAGAGAGGTTAAGGCGGCAGCTCCGGCTCCTCCTGTCACACTCGCCCCTGCGGCTCCTGCCGCCGCCAGCATTCCGGTTTGTTCCCACATCTGGGACGCCACCCAGATCATTGTCAGATCTCCGAACAGCATGCACAACGGCGCCATGATGAAACCGAAAACCAGCGTCAGAAAATTGATTCCAATGCTCTTCAGCTCCGGTACGGCCATCATCGCAATGAAAATCGGGGAAAGCGTTTTCAAAATAATGAAGAGGCCGCACAGGACTACGATCATGATTTCCCGAATCGCCTTTCCGAGCCATATCCCACTTTTATAGACCATGCCGCCGATTCCGGCGATGAGGGAATCGTACCAGGAACCGTCCACTTCCACGGCCAACAGGGTTTCCATGATGGCCTCGACCTTGCCGGTCGTCTGACGTCCCCACTGAAGCATCCCCTTGAACAGATAATCGCTCATGGTCGGAAACAGGGCAAGCAGAACGATCGTCAACAGCATTGCAACCATATACTTCAAGCCGAAAAACTCTCCGAACTGGCTGTAATTCCGATAGATCGACAACAGAATGATCAGGAATGCGAAAACCATGCAGACCATATACATCCGGTCCAGGGTTTCCAGCATCACCTGCATGATGTTTCGTAATGTTGCTTCCGGTGTCATTTGAACCTACTTTCCGAGAACCGCATCGATAAAATTGCCGGATACGGAACCTTTGTTTTTCGTCGCTTCCGCGCCGGATTCCGAAACTTCCCGATTGTCATGGATGGCCTTGGCCCGCTTGTAATCCGTAAGATCCAAACGCGCGTTTTCCATGTAGAGCTGCTGCGCCACCATTGCGGAGTGGGCGGTCTGTGCCGCGAACATCTGCCCGAGCGTGTTGGACTGCCAGATTCCATTTCGGTAAGCTGCGTACTGCATTTCCGTCAGCGAGGATTCGCGCGGATTGTATTTCTGGTCCTCCCGGTTCAGGTCGGCCAATTGAATCAGCGCCTTCGGCCCCCATTCCGCCATGAACTTGTGAACCGCAATCGCCCCTTTCTGAGTTTCCGCCAGATTCTCCGACTGCTTCAATTGAACGTCGGCGACCGCGTAATCGACCTGATGCAGCATCGATTCGATTTCGCCGGTATAGGCGACATCGCCGTCGGCCATTTCCATCGCGTCGCGGGTGATGTTCAGCGCGGCGGAGATCTCGTTCTCGTGCCAGAAGCGCGAGTTCAGGTAGGAAGTCAGCTTCATCGGGTCTCCGATGTAGCCGGAGATATCCATCGCAGTATCGTAAGTGTCCTTGCAGACATCGAAAGTATCTTTGGTGACTTTCAGCGTGTCCACGCTGGTTTTCAGGATTTCGCCGGTCGTTCCGAGCTGGTCGGCGCCGATATCCAATGCCATCTGCTGATAAGCTTCGTCCTGAATCGCCTTGATCGTGTTGTGCACGTAGATCACGCTGTCATGCACTTCCTGCAGAAACGCCATCGCCGGCGGCGGGGCACAGAGAAGCGCGGCAAACAGGACTGCAGCGGTATATTTCGCCATTTTCATCGTTGCATCTCCTACTTGACGACCGGCAGATAGACCGTATCCGGAACATATTTCGCGCCATCGGCCGGGTACTGCATTGGCAGTTCATACATCTGCATCTGCGGCTGTTCACCGTCCTGCGCTCGGTGAAGCTGCTGCGTCAGCCAGTACAGTTCCTTGATGGAGTTCGCCCGGCCGAGGTCGTAACCGGCCCGGTACTCTTTGGCTTTCTCTTCCTTGAAGTCGTTCTCAATGAACTGGCCGAGCAGGAAAGCTCCTGCCGCGGCGGCTCCGGTCGCCGCCAGTTGCGTGCCGATATCCTCATCCTCGGTCGCATACAATCCGGCCAGTCCGCCGCCGAGCCCGAGGGCCGGGGCCAGCAGGCCGGAAGCTGACGTATTCGCCAACTGGCTCGACGAACAGCCGCACAATGCCGCCATTCCGATTGCTCCCGCACAGACCATCATCACAATTCGTCTCATACTCCGTTCTCCTTCTGCTAAAGAATTTCCATTTCAAGGGTTGCATCGGGACTCACCCGAAGATCACGATTATCAGCCGGTACTTCTTCCGACTGGATTTGCGGGAGCTGGTAGGATTCCCGCCCGTACAGCCCCCCGGCGCCATATCGCTGCTGCAGCGCAAGGTCGCTTATCGTTGTCCGGAGATTGTCGTACTGCTTGTCCTGCTGAATCTTCAGCTCCTCCAGACGGTCCGCGAATTGCTGTTCCAACTTCGCCAGCAGCTCCTTGTGGGAGGTGTCCAGTTCCTCAATCAGTTGTTTCAAGGCGTCGTCGCCTCCGGTCTGGCCGGCCTGCAGATTCTCAATCAGTTCAAGAATCTGTTCCTTGAACGCTTCCAGTTCCTGCCGGAGTTCCTGATTCTCGCCTGCGGCGCCGGCCTTGATTTCCTCGATCAACGCCAGCAGTTTCTTCTCCGTGTCGATCAACTGCTGCTGCAGATCCTTGATCAGAGCGTCAGTCGAATTCCGCAACGCAGCCAGCTCTTTCTTCAACTGCAGGATTTCAGCCTCATGAACCGCAAATTCAGACTCATCGTTGCGAATTACGATCGCAAATTCGATATCCTTGAGTTCATTCCGCAGCTTTTCGAGTTCTGTAAGCGCCCGGTTGCGCTGTTCGACCAACAACGCAACGTCCTGACCGGCCGCCTGCTGTTTTCTGATTTCGATATCCAGCGCGGCGATTTCCGCTTCCTTTTCCCGGACTTTCTGCTCGTATGCTTTCTTCAGTTCGGCCAGCTTTTCGTCCGAATAGACGGAGTAGCGAATCCGGTTTTCAAGAGCGGCGAGCCGCTCGTTGATCGCCTCATCCAGCAAGGAAATCTGCTGCTGAATACGGTCTATCGCCTGAACCACTTCCTGTTTATGAATTTCCATCGCCTCTTTCTGCGCCGCCAGTTCCTGATAGAGAGTTTTGATTTCCTCATTGAGTCCCTGCGCGGCCTCATTGATTTCCGCACGGATAGCCGCGACATCCGCCTCGTGCTTCTCTCGAAGTCCGTCAATGTCGGTTTCAATGTCGGCAATCCGGGAATCGAGTTCCGCCTTGTCGGCCCGATAGCCGGCGTCAAGTTCGCGGTACTGTTCCTCAAGAGCGGCGATGTCCCGTTCATGGGCTGCCTTGACCGCTTCCAGTTCTGCCTGATGCCCCGCCAGCTTTTCGCGCAGAGCGGCGATCTCCTTATACAGCTCCCGATCGGCGTCGCTCAGGCGATCGACTTTGGCGTCCAATTTCGCTTCCAGATCGGCAAGGCGGTCATTCAGCTCCCGGACCTGATCCCGATACCGGTTTTCGGCGGCAAGCTGCTCCTGACGCAGATCGGCCACGGCGCTGTCGATTTTGTCGTTCAACGCCGCATTCTTCTCGTTGATCTGCGACTGCAGCGCGGAAACATCACGCGAATGCGCCGCTTCCAGATTCGCAATCCGGTTGGACAGCGACAGTTGATCCAACTTCAGTACATTGATCTCGCTTTCAAGCTCCCTGTTGCCGGCCGCATATGCCTTTTCCAGTTCTGCCAGCCGGTCATTGGTCCTCTCCAGTTCCGAACTCAACCGCCCGGATTCGGCTGCATATTTGGAATCCAAATTGGAAATCGACTGTTCGAGCAGTTTGATATCCGCCTCATGTGCGGCTTTCAGCGCAGCGGTTTCCGAATCGATCCGGCTCCGGATCGACACGATATCGCTGTCATGCTTGATCTTCGCAAGTTCCAGCTCCTGCCGGAGTTGATTCTGCTGTTTGCTCAGCTCGGAAATCTCGCCGCGAAGCGCTTCCGTTTCCTCATTCAGCCTGTTTTCCAACTCCTGCTGCTGTTTTTCAAGTGTGTCAAGTCTGGCGTTGAGTTCAGGATTGCCAGCGGCGATCTCCTGCCGAATTTCGTCCTGTTCTTTTTCAAGCTGTTCGATTTTCTCTTTCAGCTCCTCGTTGGTTGCGGAAAAGCGATCTTCAAGTTGTTCCATGTTCTGTGTAAGCTGCGTGATCATATTCCGGATTTCAGTGATCTCGGCCCCGTATCTGGAATCCAGTTCATTGATCCGGGCATTCAGTGCCGCAATGTCTTTGTCATGGGCTGCACGAAGCTGATCCAGTTCCGCCTGCAGCTCGCCTTTGGCTTTTTCCAGTTCTGCAATCCTTGCTTTCAGTTCCGTTTCCAAGGTGGAAATCTCTTTCTGAAACTCTTCGATCTTTTTCAGGATCGCCGCCTGATCCGCATCGTGTTTGGAAATCGCGTCATTCAACTGCTTTTGCAACTCTGTGATTTTCCCCTGCAGCTCAGTGGTCTTGGAGTCCAGCTCGCCGCTCAGTTCATCCTTGAGATCATCAAGCATCTGATTCCACTCCACCTGCAAATTGCCGATGTCGTCGCCGGGAGCGTCCCAGTCGATCGCCGTCGCCATCACCATCTCGCCCCTGGTGGGGTCGTCGCCGTTGCCGGTCTCCGCAAAGACGTAATTCCCCTCGATCAACTGCGTCGTCTTGATCAGGCTGATGCTCGCCGTCACCTTCGTGTCGAGGATCGTCTGGCCGAGCCGGGTCCCCTCCGGATCGGTCAGGTAGATCACGATGTGCAGATAATTGTCGTTGAACCGCTGGGCGCATCCGAGAAAGGTGGCGGTATGGCCGACCTGATCCGCCGTCACCGGAATCTGGTAGCTCCGCGCCGTGCCTTCAGACTGGTAAAACACCCTGGCGCCGTGACTGCAAAGCACCGCTGCGACCAGCATCCCTGCCATCATCAATCGTTTCAACATAATTTCCTCCCTGTTCAGTGTTATATTTCCAGCATCAGATCCGGACTGACGCGCATATCGCGGGTATCGGCCGGAACCTCCTCCGCCTGTACCGACGGCAACCCGTAGGAGCTGCTGCCGTTCCCATTGGAAAATCTCTGCTGGTACGCCACGTTATTGATCGAGGATCGCAGATTTTCGAACTGCGTATCGAATTCATATTTCAGGCGGTCCAGCCGCTCGCCCATGTCGTGATCGAGCTTTTCGAGCAGTTCCTTGTGAGCGGCATCCAGCTCTTCCAACTGCTTTTTCAGGGCATCGTCTCCGGCAAGCTGTTCATTGCGCAGCGTTTCCGTGAGTTCATCGATTTTCCCCTGCAGATCGGCAATCTGCTGCTTCAGCTCCGCATCCGTCGCCCCGGCTTCGTTTTTCAACTGTTCCAGCAGTTCCTGGAATTTCTTCTCGGCCTCCGCCAGCTTCTCCTCAAGCTGTTTGACCTGCAAATCCGCTGAATTCCGCAGGGCCGCCAGCTCTTCTTTCAACCACTCGATCTCCTTTTCGTGTGCCGCGAACTCCGAATCGTCATGGCGGAGCTGGATCGCAAACCGGATGTCGCTCAATTCGTTACGCAACGCGGTCAGCTCCTGCAGCTTCAGATTGCGAATCTCCTCCTTTGCCCCGGCGTCCAGCCCCAGTTTGCGAAGCTCTTCGATTTCCAAGTCGATATTCGCTATTTCCGTCTCCTTGGCCTGTACGAGCTGCGCGTACTCTTCTTCGAGCGCTTCCAGTTTCTCATCCGAATAGACGGCGTATTTGATCCGGTTCTCAAGGCTTTTCAGTCTGGCGGTCATCGCATCGTCCAGCGCGGTAATCTGCAATTGAAGCTTATCGATCTCGGCCAGGACCTCCTGCTGATGCGCGTCAAGAGCCTGCTGCTGTTTTTCCAATTCGTCATACAGGGCTTTGATATCCTCGTTCAATTCTCCGGAGACGGCCTCGATCTGTTCCCGGATTGCCTGCACATCTGCTTCGTGCTGCGCCCGCAGCGAAACTGCCTCCTGTTCCAACGCATCGATCCGGGCCTGGATTTCCGCCGCCGCCTCCCGGTAGTCGGCATCCAGTTCCTCCAGCTCTTTCCGATAAGCTTCCATATCCTTTTCGTGGATCGCCTTCAGCGTTTCGAGCCTGGAGTTGTATTCCGCCTGCTGCACCCGCAAATCTGCGATTCGTTCGAACAGCTCCCGGTCGGCGGCATTCAGTTTGTCAACCTCGGATTCGAGCTTGGAGTTCACTACTTCCAGTTCATTTTTCAGCTCTCCGGCTTTTTCCCTGTAAGTGTTGTTCAACGACACCAGTTCCTGCCGGAAGTCCGCCACGGCGGTATCGATTTTTCCGGACAACGCCTCCGTCTTTTCCCGAATCTCCGTCTGCAGCGCCGCCACATCGCGGGAATGCGTCTGGCTCAGGTTGGAAAGCTGGTTTTCAAAGGAGAGCTGCTGATACTTCAGGGTATCGATCTGTTCCTTCAAACTCAGGTTGCCGGCCGCGTATTCTTTCTGAAGCTGTTCCAGGCGGCTGTCGATTTTCTCGATTGAATTTTCGAGCCGTGCGTTCTCCGTGCTGAACTTCTCATCCAGATGGCTGATCGACTGCTGAATCTGTTTGACATCCGCGTCATGGGCAGCCTGAATCCGGGCGGTTTCCGAATCGATCTTCTGCTGAACGGCACTCATATCGCTGCTGTGCTGCCGCTCAATGATTTCAATCTGGTGCTGAAGCGTAGTTTGCGTCTCCGTCAGCTTCTCAATCTGCTCTTTCAACTCGCCGCCGTCGGCTCCGAAACTCTCCTCCAGACCTTTCAGGGACTCCATAATCTCATTGATCCTGGCATTCAGGCCGGCCGCGTCTTTCGCATACTGTGCCGCAAGTTCGTCGATCCGCGCATTCACGGCTGCAATATCCTGATCGTGCTTCTGCTTGAGTTTCTCCAGTTCTGCGATGTATTCCGTCTGCTTCGCATTCAGTTCAGACAACTTCTGCTGCAGGCCGGAAACCGAATCCGCGAGTTCTTTCTTATACTCCTCTATCTTCTTCAGCAGTTCGGCCTGATCCCGGTCATGGTCGCCGATCGCGTCGTTCAAAGCCTTCTGCAGATTCGATATCTGATCCTGCAGTTTCCTGGTCTCGGTGTCGATTTTGCCGTTCAATTCCTGACGGAGATTGTCCAACTGGCCGGTCAGTTCTTGCTGAAGAATGGTGGCATCGTCACCGGCGCAATCCCAGCAGATCACCAGAATACTCTCCGTCTTGGCAATCACGTCTTTTTCGCTTTTTCCATCAAGGGTGATGCTGTAAGTTCCTTCCTGCAAAACAAAAGTCCGATTCAGCACACATTGCGTCTTTTTGCTTGTGTTTTCATATTTATTGTTGTAGTTGGCTTCCGAAACTCCAATCGCTTGTCCGTCAGGCCCATACAGCGTAACGATAAGTTTGATGTTTTCTCCCTGCTTATAGCATACGGCCCAGACGGTGGCAGTATGCCCCGCGCATTCACGGGGAATGACAAACGAATTAGTCGGATTTAACAACTCTTCTGCCTGATACAGCACCTTCGCTCCACGGCAGCTTATTCCGAAAGCGAGAATCGCGCTCCCGACAGCCAGCAGCAAAGCCCGGTGAACGAGCTTCCAGATGAGGATTTCCATTTTCAGTTTCATAATCATACCAATGTTCCTTTCCTGATGAGATTGGTGAACTCAATTCTGGCGTCGATCACCAGAGATTTGATCTGTTCATTGCCGAGTTTTTCGATCCGGTCGAGGATCGCAAACAGCGTATTGTCGACCGTTGCGATTTCCATTGCCCTCAAAAGCAGTTCGGCAAACGGCAATCCCGCGTTCTGAGCCTGAAGTTCTTTCATCAGCCGTTCCAGCCTGCTGTGCAGCCCTCCCGAGGTTGCCGCGGTTGCCAGAATCGCCGAAGAAGCGTAATTCCGTCCAGTGCCGCACAGCGGCCAGCCGGCCCGTTGCGCAACCAGCAGGAACGAGGAAAATTTCCTGCCCGGAGGCAGATGTTCCGGCGTCGGAAAATTCCGGATATTCTGTTGAGCATCCTCCGAAAGCGGCACATAATTCGTGATCAGCCGCAGTTCGGCCGCATCGGTATTTCGCAAAAAAAGAAACTGCTTGCTCTGCGTCATGACGATCTGCCCCACGCCGCTCTGCGTCATCTGGGCGGCGGACTGTGTGATCGTGACCGCCACGCACTTGTATTTCCGCAACTGGGCATAAGACTGCTTGACGATCTCCGCCGCTCCGGGAACCGTGGCGAGCAATCGGGCCAGCTCCTCAAACAAATACAGTTTGGCGCTGTCGCGCGGCATATTGATGATCTGGTTCATCACCAGATTGTTGATCACAATCCCGACCAGATTCCGCAGTACGGAACCGCTCTGTGCGATTTTTCCGAGTTCGATGTGAATCCACCGTTTGCCGAGGTCCACCGTTGTTTCTCCGTCGAACAGACTTTTGCCGCTTTCAACGGAATAGACCGCCAGCCGGGCCGCGACCCGGTTCAGGTCGGAACGATCCAGATGCAGCAGCGAAGTTTCGCGCAGCGCCTCCACCAACTGACTGTGATAGGGCATATCCGACTTTGTCATATACGCATACGAAATATTGCGCAGCATCTCCGGATCTTCGATGATATAGTCATTGAGTTCCCGAATCGTCCACGAATTGTAAAGTTCCTGCAGCCGGCGCTGGCCTGCATCCGGACTCTCCGCCGGGGCTGCCAGCACATCCCGCAGTTCGATCCAGGCGTCCAGCGCAGTATTTCGGTCGATCGGCATGGACGGAATCAGTTTTTCCACGGACAACGCCATCCGGGCAGTCTGTTCGAGTCCTTTCCGGTTCCGGTTGCGCCATTCGACATACGCATCCGTATAGACCGCCGCGACGAACGGGCTGATCAGAGCGGTCCGGTCCTGAATCACCTCCAAGTCGCTGCTCTCGCCGCACATGGCGGTCAGGAACGCCGTCACAAATTCAAGTTGTCCCGGAGTCAGCGGCAGGCCGCCGGTGTCAAAGTAGTTCAACGTCTGGTTGGCATTCGGGTCGATCACAATATATTGTGCCTCATCTCCGTTAAGCCGCGTCAGGTTGTAGTAGCTGCCACCCTCTTCGATGATCACGACTTTGGCAAACTGGTAGTATGCCTGCGAGAGAATCGATACGAAATTGACCGATTTTCCCGATCCCGTCTGCCCCAGGCACAATGTATGTTGCGGCGTGTCGCCGTCGAAAAACGAAAAGGTCATCAGATTGCAGTGATCGCCTCCGAACAGAATATTTCCCTCCGCGCCTTTCCCGACAAATGAACAGGAAAACGGCAGCATGGCCGCCAGCGGGCGGTGCATACAGTCCAGTGCCGCATCATGCCGCTTATACCAGGTGTATCCCGGCAGCGTCTTCAGGAAATTGTGCATGGACTGCAGACCGAGTTCGTAGGAGTCCAGCGAGGTCAGCATTGAAGTCGCCGCCTGCCGCAAAATCATGCTGTCGCTCTGCAATTCAGCAGCATCCTTATTCCAGGTATGGATCACATACTCAATCCGGAAAGGCGAATCCTCTCCCTTGCCGAGCCGGTAGATGTGCTCGGTCAGCTCATCCAGCCCGGCCGAAGCCGCAACTTCGCTCTCTTCTTCAAGAAGGTCCGCGCGCACCCGGCGCCAGTGCTTCTGTTTCTGCTCAATGACCTTTTCCGTGTCCAGCGGTTCAATATTGACCGCGATGGTCAGATTCTGGATGTCATTGTCGAACAGCCGATTGCCGGCGAACGGCGTCAGGTCGCTTTTCGGAAAGTCATGGAGTGTAAAAATATTGTGATAATAACCGTCTGAATGGAAACTCGCGGCGCCTGGATCGTGGGAAGTTTTGGCATACTCGCAGAGATAAATCTTCGACAGATCGGCTTCGAACTCATTTTTGTAGTCGATATCAAGCTCAAATGCCGATTTATTGACCGCCCGGTAATACTCCCGGAACAGCGCGATATGATCCAGGGGGACTACCGGCAGATTTAAAAACTGCCTCGACTCCGTCCTGTCCGCCTCAAAAGCTGTGACGACTTCGCGCTCAAACTGACGCCGGTCCTGCTCCTGTTCAGGCATGAAGTCCGAACTGATGAACTGGCGCAGTTCCCTGCTGAAATATACATAAACATATTCACGATACAACTGCCTGGAGGCGATTTTCCGCATGAAAGCATGATAATTTTCCGTGCGGATTCGTTTGCTCCACGCATCCCCGGCAGATTTCTCCGTATCATCCCGGTACTTTTCCAGAATATCACGGTAGTCCGCATCCCGCGTATAGCGGATTTGGATGCGCTTGTCGAGGCTCTGCGAGGCCAGCCAGCCGGACAGGCGCATGAACAGCTCGTTCTTCAACGCATTCCCGGTATTATGCAGATTCGGAACCTCCAACCGGAAACCCTTGCCGGCAAATCCCTTTGAGTTCAGCTCGCCATATACCAGAAAGCTGTTCTGCGGCTCTTCGGTCTGTACGATATAAGCATTAGGCAGACGCATATTATTTCCCTTTTCCGCAAGGTTTTCCCAACCGCGCTCCTCGAAAACATTCCTCGATCCAGAAATGAACGTAGTTACGAGGTTTGTTGACGATGAAAGACCGAATGAACATCACTGACGCAACAGGCGGTAAGAGCAACACGATTCCCGCCAGGACAATGCTGATCCGGTAAGCGGCGATTGCAGCCAGAATCCCGCACAGCAATCCGGCGAAAAATACGTAAACGCTATTTCCCCTCACACGGAACCCGAACAGCTTTACCACAGAGCTGACGCTCTGGGCCGGATTGCGAGCAATGATTACAGGAGTGTCATCATTCATTCTTTCACCTCAGAGAGTCGGCGCGAAGGTAAGATCGATTTTCAACACATTTTTGAAAATCCAGTGAACCACAGCGAGAAAAACGGGAATCAGGACACCCGCGGCAATCGTCATTTTCCCTTTGCCCGAATCCTGACTGAGCTGATAGCCGCCCACGCCGATCAAAATCAGTGAAGTCAGCATGATCATGCCGATCACAAAATAACCGACGAATCCCAACCCCTGATCCAATGTCACCTGCTGGATGGAGGAAGCGTTCAACTGCCGCGTCATCGCCAGCATGACGCCGATGGCGACCGCCTTCCTGGTCTTGTCAAAGAACCCACAAATCTTTCTCATTCAACTTACTCCTTTTTAGTAGATTGTTTCTCATCGTTTCAAATAACCGCCAATCTTTTGGAACGATGACAAACGATGATTATACATCGTGAATATTCATATTTTATTTTCAGAATAATTTTCTAAAAAATCTATTTATAGGCTTGAAAATCAAAAACATCGTGTTTAATTTAAAATTAGATACATCGTCTATTTTCCTTTTTTAAATAAAACACGGCAATGATGAAACGTCAAGCAAAAATTCAGAAAAAATTCTATATTTTATTTTTATATTAACCATGAGAAACATCATTCGGGAACCAGTTGAAACAATGAAGGAAGTCATCCAGAAAAGCAGCCGGCTTGAAGCTTTCCTGAAGGAACAGATCATCGGCCAGGAGCCGATTATCGAGTCTCTTTCCAACAGCATCAAATATGGCTGGTGCCAACTCAGCACTCCCGGTCGGCCACGCGGAACCCTGTTCCTCCTGGGACCCACCGGCGTTGGGAAAACAGAATCAATTCGAAGCGCTGCACAGTTCATGTACGAAAACCCGGATTCCCATCTGCTTCGGCTGGATATGTCGGAATTTTCCCGGCAGGCAGGTGAAGATGCCTTGATCAATCTGCTCGGCGCGCCGGGAGGAAAAAGCGTAGGGAGACTCGAACGATTTCTCGAAGAGAATCAGGAGGGCATCATCCTGTACGACGAAATCGAAAAGGCTCATCCGCAGCTTTTCACGATCCTTCTGCAACAGCTGGATGCCGCGCGAATCACTCTCAGCAATAACCGGACCTATAATCTCGAAAAATTCTTTCTGGTGGCCACATCGAACATCGGGGCGCAAATTTTTCAGACCGCCAAGCACCTCAGCGAACGCCGTCTGCAGCAAAGCCTCGAAATGCAGTTGAAACAACAGTTCTCACCGGAGTTTATCGCCCGTTTCGGGAAATTCGGTCATGAAATCCTGATTTTCCGCCCTCTGAAACCGGAGCATCTGCGTATGATCGCCCGGAAATTCTATGCTCAACTGCTACCTCAATACCGCATTTCCCATCAGGTCGATATCCGGGGATTCTCGTCCGATATGATTGAAACAACTCTCCGCACCATAGACAATACCAGAAACGGAGCCCGGGAACTGCGCAGCTCCATCGAAAGAACCATCCGGCAGCTCATGTTCGAATTGCTGTGCAATCCGAATGCGGTGCGAACCGGCTGGATCGACATCGACAACGAAACCCTGCGTCCGATGATACTTGCCACCCCAAACTCAAATAAGGAGTTCTACCAATGCTGATGATCAACGACTGTTTTCAAACCCATGTCTTCAAGCCGCAGCTCCAAGGCTTCCTGACCATGCTGAAGCACAAAGCGTCCCATGGCACACGCCTCCGGAAAGGCTTGCATACCGCGCGTCTTGATGAATTGTACTCCATCATGCCGCCATTCGAAATCCGCTGGCATCTTCCTTCCGGAGACGCATTTCAACAGCAGATCAGGGAATGGGGACTGAGTGGAGTTCTTGAACTGTCGTGCGAATGGGACAACCTCCGGCTTGAGTTCTGGAATTATGCCGGAAAATTCCATTGCGTTCAGATTGACCTCATGGGCTCCGTCACGAAAATTCAGACTCGGCCGGTCTTTCAGCCGGAGCTTTTCATCAATCTGTTCCATCAGGCCGAAAAACGGTTGAACCTGATATACTCGGCCTATTCCAATACGCTTTTCAAAATCACCGGCGTCAGGGAATACATTTGCAACTTCCTTCAGCGCGAACCCGATACGATAAAGCGGAATTTCCTGATCGAAGTTTTCATTACGCTTCTCGCCCAGAAACTCACGAAGGAAGAAGAACAAAACCAGAACGCCTTCGGCAACCGGGCCAACCATTTCATTCAAAACATCATTCGCTATCGGGCAGAAGCGCTTTCGGCCACCCAGCTCTACAAAAACATGTTCGGCGTTCTTGCATTGCGCGGCTGTCTGAAAATGGATGAAGAGCTCATGAATCCGGTTTCCATGATCTGGGGATTCCTCGTCAATCAGCAATACTATCAGGATCAGATTGACAAATCGGAAGAGCCGGCTTGCTTCTGCGAGCGGTATTATCCGAACGGCAAAGTTCATATCGGGGAAATCACGCCGGTGACAAAGGGAGAAAAATCCGAAATGATGATTTTGCCGCGATACGACCTGTATAAACAGGTTTTTCCCAACTACGAGACTGCAATCAAATGCCGAAATGCCGCTCTTGACATTTTACGGCGGAATCAAAAACAAAAATAGGGAGATCGAAATGGAACAGTACCGAAAACTCATTCAGAAACTCATCGGCGAACTCGGCATGTACAACCAGCAGGATGGTTTTCAGTCAACGCAACTCCGCAGGGAAATTCTTTTTCAACTGACGGATTTGCGGCTTCCGGCCGCAATGCCGGTGGAACTCTCCCATCCGGAAATGGATGGAAATTCACTCTGCCGCCTGAATTATCTGAGCCAGGCCAGAAAAACCGGTGAAAATGTCGCCAGAAAGATGGTTCAGAATGAACTGCCGGATTCAACTGCGCCTTATCTTTACGATATGATCCTCGCCGGCGCAGGCTTTATGGGACGTGAAATTGCCCGTGGTTACGCTGTCGAACTCTATCCGGAGCTGGAACGCCTCCGGGAACAGCACATCGAACTGCCGGTCGCCGCTCCGGTCGAACCGGAACGCCGTCCGATCCGTCCCCCCAGATACGGCTTTATCGTGGAAACCAACCCTTACTTCATCGACATCGGGGAAATCACGCCGATGGCCCCGGAAGCAAACTGGAAGATCACTCATGACGAACTGGGTGAAACCTACACCGAGACTTTCGTATTCGATACCCGGGAAGAGGCAGAAGAGAACCGTTCCAGATGGGAGAACTTCCGCGACAATGACAGCCGGCAGGCCCCCGTCGAATATATGATCCGCATCGATATCGATTCCAACGGCAAAACTACTGTCGGCGAGATTTTTCATTCATCTTCATTACCTCCCGATCACGCCTCCGCCTCTTCGAAGACTCTCCTTTTCCAATGTCTGGGAGATGCGGTCAAACGCCGCCGGCGGATCGAGGAGGAGAACATTTATGACCAGTCCGAGTTCAACCCGGAGATATCATTATATGAATCGCCTGGCGGCGAACTTCTGATTGCAGAGCCGCTTGGCGAAACCGCCTTGTCACTCCCCAGTCAGAAGGAAACGCCTCCGGTCATCAGTAAATAACAGAAACATACTCCGCATTCCGGCAGGGGATGCGGAGTTATTTCGGAAGTGATATCACATGAAAAACGACAACAAAATCATCCCCTTTCTTGCTGCGGCCGGACTTATCCTGTATGTTGCCGCCTCAATAGAAGCGCATCAGCACGGGAGAAAAGATATTTCCATAACAACCCAGATCATGCTGATGATCCTTTTGGGGGGCCTGGCGCTTATTATGCTGCTTCCTGATCTCAACTTCTTTCGCCGCCGCAAAAAAAATGATCTGATCATCATTGATTTGGATCAGGACCGGCATCCGGTCAAGATTTATCAGGTTCAGGAAAAGGACCTGATTCTGTTCTGCATGACGGAATTCAACATGGATTTCCGGATTGATGAATGGGGCGAACTGAAAGCGGAGCTCACAAACCGGCTTCAGCAGGAAAACGAAAATCACGCCCAACTGGAAAAATGGTGCCGTCAGGGGCGTTCCAGTGCGATATCCGGACATGACCAGGTTGCCACGCTTGAATATGAAGCTCCGGACGGATTTCATGCGGATATTCTGCCCGTCAGCAGAGTTCCCGACGCCCTTTGCGCATCGGCAATCGTCATCAAAGCCAATTATCCCAATTCACTCATCTTCCATTCCCGACAGGAATTGGATGAATGGATGAGCAAACTGAACCATAACCAATGGGAAGCGTATCAGGCGAAAATTACCGGCTTCCAGCGAAAAACAAAACGCCTGCTCACGACCGGGCAGGCAAAATAACCGATGAGGTCCCTATGACGAAACATGTACGAAATTTTTTGTTCCGGCAGTATCAGTTGATCCTGCTTCGCTGCCGAATTCTGAATATCCTTTCCGCAGCCGTTTTCGGCTGCTTTGCCGTCGCCGACGCGGACGAACCGCCTCTTGTCGTCGAAGCTCACGGCAACTCCAGGCATGAAGCGGTATTTCAAAATACTTTTGAGACGCCGGCCACCCTGCGGATTTACAATGTCCACTATAAAGAAAACATCCTTTTCAATTCGCATGGAAACAACCTGCTCGAACTGTATTCAGGAATTCTTTTCGACGGATCGGAATCCCTCACAACGATGTTGCGTCAAAACGTGGTTTTCGCTTCCAATGCCGACAATGCCGCCAATATCGTAACAATCAAGCCAGGCGGCATACCGGACCGCAGCAACTACAATTGTATCTATGTCAGCGGACCGATTATATTCGGCGACAATACCGGCATCAACGCCACCAACCGTTTTCAGGCCACCGGACTCTACTTTGAAAAGGCATACGCTCATCTTGGCGCGCCATGGGGCAGCACCGGCGGTTCCGGAGGCAATGCGCAAATTGAACTATCCGATCTGCAATTCGGCTCCAATATCGGCGCTGACAGCAAAAATGAAGTTTGGCTGAAAGGGGCGGAGAACGTACAGACGATTGAAGCCGTGATGGGCAGTTATATCCGTTGCGGCACGGTCACATTCGGAGACAATATCGGCGCCCGCACCGGCAACTACCTGCGGGTCGATGGTCCCATCGACCGGACCTCGCTCACCCTGAACAACAATCATATTTCCCTGGCCGCCATCGAGACCGGAAAAAATATCGGTGAAGATTCGCAGAATATCATCATCATGAACGGCGGCGAACTCACCGTCCCACAAGGAAACAAGGAAAACAACAAAGTTACCGTGAATAAACTGGTCATGGGTGAAAACACCCATCCGACCGGAAAAAATATCATCACTCTTTCCGGAGGAACGCCCGGGTATGAAGAAACCGGAGTCTACGTGAAGGGAAACGTGATTTTCAACGGGATCAACAACGGATTGAATTTGATAACCCTGAACGAAGGCGGTCATATTCTCGGTCATATTTCCGGAAACAACGCCGGAGAAAATGGGCAGACCAGAATTGAACTGAACGGCGGGAATATGAATTCCGCACAGTTCGGTCAGGGCGGCTCCAATCAGATCCGCGTTACCGAAAACGGCGGCGTCATCAACGGACAGGTCAATTTTTCACGGGACAGTACAAACGAACTGGTTCTCGGCGGCCACCTGAAAGGCAACGGTTCGATCAATTTTAACGGCGCTAAAGCCGATCTCACCCTGGCTGAGAAAGCGAAACTCAGCATCGACGTGTACGGACTTACGCTCGGCACTCTGTTCATGACCGGCGGAGTTCTCGACAGCACGGTGGAAGCGGCCAATCTCTACCTGCTCGCGAATCAGGATTACCTGACGGAATGCGGCGTATTCCTCTTCGCGCCGGGAGACAACCGGCTTGTTCTTGCAGTCGATCTCCGGAATGGAACCATCGATTTCGGTGACGGCAACGACACGCTTGTGCTCCGGAAAGGCGGACGTTTGAGCTGCAAGGTGAAGGGATTCGACAATGACACCCTGACGCTGGACGGCGGGACCGCCGATGCCGCCTTCATCAACGATTTTCACAGCAGGATCAAAAATTTCAATGTCACGGAGAACGGCGGAATAATCGGTTCCGGCCTGAAGCTCAACGCCAACGGCAACCGGGTCGACATCGGCGGTAAGCTTGAAGGAGGCCACGTCCTTGCCACAGGAACGGCAGGTGACCGAACGGATGGAAAAACTCCTGAAAACATGATAACGATTTCATCCCGCGGAGAAGTCGTCAACAACGCCGGGGATGCCCTGCATGTATCCGGAGCGCTGGATAATGCCGGTTCAATCCGGGCTTCCGATACTGCCGTCATGCAGAATGGAGCACTCAATATCACGAATAGCGGTATCATCCACGGCGGCAATTCAGCGATTCTTTCCGGCGATGCCGATATCCGGCTTGAAAACCACGGCAAAATCACATCGGATCAGCTTTTTGCCATTCAAACCGGACAAAATGCGTATATTGAAAATGCAGGTGAAATTTCCGGCATTCAGGCGGACGGCAAACTCCGGTTGAACAACGAACGCCAGACCGGACCGGTTCAGGCCGGTGAACTGGCACTGGTCAACAAGGGATGCATCCTGTCGGCTGAAAACACTCCGGCCGTCGCAACGGAAAAACTCTCATCATTGGAAAACTCGGCGGAAGGCTCCATCAACGGAATCAGGATCGACAGCGGTGACTCCGTCATCAACAATTTCGGAAAAATCCTCGGCAGCGGAATTCAATGGATACGCGGCACCCTTTTCAATGAAGATACAGTCACCGCGCTTGCCGGTCAACAGGCAACCGTATTCAACAACGGAACAATCATGCAGGCGGACTCCGGAACAGCCGACATCCACAACGGTGCGAAAGGCGTAATCAACCGACTGGAATCGGAAAAACTGACCTTGGACAACTCCGGAACAGTGGAACTCATCGAGGCCGGACACGGGAAAATAGAAAATAATGGTACGCTGGGACGGGTAAGCGGCCGGGAACTCTCGATCACCAATCAGGGGGAGATCAATTCGATTCAGGCCGGTGAACTCAGCCTGGTCAATCACGGACGGATTGCCGCCGAACAGAACGAACCGGCGGTGACTGCGGAACGGATCGCCTCATTTGAAAATGCTTCCGATGCGGAAATTCAGGGTGTCATGATTACCGGCCGGGACACCCGGCTGGTCAATGCCGGAAAGATCACCGGGAACGGAATTGAACTGGAAACCGGCTCAGTGGAGAACTCGGGAACGATTGCGAAAGTGACCGCCGCCCAGGTCACAGTGGACAATCGGGGGCGGATCGGCCGGGTTGACGCCGGTACGGCGGATATCAGGAATCAGCAGGGCAGTATCGGTACAATTCAGGCCGACAACCTGAAATTGGACAATCAGGCGTCAATCGGACCGGTCGCCGGCCAAAAGCTCGATATTCATAATTCCGGTAAAATCACAGCCGGGGACGGATTCGCGGTTACCGCGGATTCATCGGCAAAAATAGAAAACGGCGCCGAAGGAGAAATCGAGGGTATCCGATCCGGGACCTCCGATTTCATATTGTCCAACAAAGGTAAGATCAGCGGCAACGGCCTGCTCACAAACGGAGGCGAAATAACAAACCATGGAATCATCTCGGCGATTCAGGGCTCCGGCGAGATGACCCTTGACAATTCAGGTGAAATCGGGGAAATTTCGGCGGAAACGATGACACTCCGGAATTCCGGCAATATTTCCTCCGCTTCCGACGACGCGACCATCTCCGGCCAAAAACTCGATATCGTCAACAGCGGCGAGATCCTCAATACCGTCAATCAGGCAATCCGGGCAGATCAGTTGAATCTGACCAATTCCGGACGGATCAAGGGCAACGGAGATTACGCCGTCAGCGTCGGTTCCCAAGGAACCATCGTCAACACGGAAACCGGAGTCATCAAGGGAAACCGCTACGGAATCAAAGCCGAAAACGCCGACACTGAGCTCCGGGTAGAGAACCGTGGCAGCATCATCGGCGTACATGGCGCCGACAGCGCCATTGACGCGAAAAACCTCGAAATCATCAACAGCGGCAGCATCACCTCCGAGTCCGAACAGGCTGCGATCACCGGCGACCAGGTTTCCCTGACCAATACCGGAAACCTGGAAACGGACAATTCCGCCATTCATGCCGGTTCGCTGACCCTCGATAACCAGTCCGCCATCCGTTCACGGGAGACCAATGCCCTCGAAATCGAAAACGGCGCGAAGATTGTGAATCGGGCGGACGGTTCCATCTCCGGAAAACTGGCCGCTGTGAAAGGCGGAGAATCCAGCCGGATCGACTTGGAAAATGAAGGAACAATCCGGGGGGAACACCTTGCGGTCATCGGCGGCGATGTTTCGATTCGCAATCAGGGAAATATTGAAGCCGGTGATTATGCCGTCAAAACCGATTCCCTCGAACTCGTAAACGCGGGAACAATCAAAGGAGCCGTCCATACTGATTCCGGTTCCGTCAGAAACTCGGGGACAATGGAGAAATTACAGGCCGATACGCTGGATTTAACCAATTCCGGAGCGATTTCCGCCACAGAAGGCAGCGCGGTTGCCGTACAGGGAAACGCGGTTGTCGAAAATCAGGAGAACGGAACGATTTCCGGCATTGAAATTGGAGGAACCGATTCCGCTGTCACAAATGCCGGGGAAATTGGAAACCTCCGAATCAAAGGGAACTCCACACTGACGAATTCCGGCCGGGTTACCGGCAATACGGTTCTTCAGACCGGAAAAGTCGACAATTCCGGTTCCATGCAGAAGCTTGAGGCAAATTCTCTGGAATTGGATAATTCCGGTTCGCTTGCTGCGGTTTCGGCCTCGGGAAACACCCGGATTACGAATCAGGCGTCCGGCAACCTTGGAGAACTTGCATTTTCCGGCAATAACACGGAGATCCGAAACGACGGCGACATTTCGCGGATCGACGGCACGCGGCATATCCGGCTCGACAACGCCGGAGTCGCCGGCAGGGTCACTGCCGAATCTCTTACCCTTGTCAATACCGGGCGAACCGACAATATATCGGTCCGGCAGGAAGCCGACATCACCAACTCCGGCAGAGTCCGGGGCCTTCTGCAAGCCGCCGACATGAAGCTGGATAACTCCGGCGAAATTCAGCGGATCGAAGGCTCCCGGACTCTCGATATCGCGAATACCGGAACCATCGGAAACCCGGAAGCCGAAAACGCCATACGCATCGCCTCTCCGGAAGGAACGGTTACGCTGGACAATCAAGGGATTCTGACCGCCTCCGATACTCTGATCGCGGCAGACGGAAACCTCACTTTGAACAATCTCGGAACCCTTGAACGACCCGAAACCGCTCTCAAACTGGTCGAGGCCAGACAACGGTTGACGGTTGACAATACCGGCCGGCTCGGCGGTTCTCTGGTTGCGGCGGAAATGGTTGCCGACAACCGGGGAAATATCGACGGCTTTCTGCAGGCGGCATATTCCACGGCAAACCGGTTCTCCAACCATGCAGGAGCTGTTCTGCGCGGCGGCCTTTCCCTGCCGGGGGGCGCTGTTCACCTGATGGATCAATCCACCTACATTCCGGTCATCGATGCGCTGCTGAATACAAACACATCGATCATGGCGCAATCCGTCACCATCGATGCCGGCGCCGCCGTTGCACCGGAATTCACCGGAGAACATCCGATCCGTGATGGGCAGAGTTTCACGATCGTTTCCGCCGAGGATATCAATCAGAACTTCACCAATATCGTCAATAATTACCCGCTGTTCCAATATGAGGTCCTCCGGGAATCGGATGCCGTTTCCGACCGGATCGTCATTACCGCGAAACGCGGCGGAGGCGGCAGCGAAAATCCGCAGCCGGATTCAGGTGGGTATCATAAAATCACCCACCCGGAGGACCGCAAGCTGTGTGAGACCTCGAAGGAACTGGACCTGATCTACCTTGCTCCGCCGGATGAGAAGTTCGACCGTCTGCTCGGCAATATCGACATCCAGAAAACGGCGGAAGCCGTCACCGGGGCCGTCCGGCAACTCTCTCCGATGGTTTATACCGCCATACCCAAAATCGTTCATGACAACAGCCGGTTCATGTTCGACAAGCTGGTCCAGGAGAACGTTCAGACGCTCCGCGCCATAAGGAAAAATGAGGGGCTGACTTTTGACGCGATGAACGAATGGGAAGCTTTTCTGATCACCTATGGCAGATGGAATGAACAACGTGAAATGCAGCAGGTCGCAGGATTTTCTTACTCCGACATGGGCGGCGTCGCCGGAATCCGGCAGACCGTCGACGGCAAATTCACCTACGGCGCCGCACTTGGCGGTTCCCTGACCAATATCAATTTCCGCGATGCTTCCGGAAGCGACGGGAAATTGCTCTCCGTCAGGCCAATGCTGTTTGCGTCCTACCGATACGAGGATTTTCATATTGATGTTGCCGGAGGCTACGCTTATCATGATCTTCAAATAACGCGGAATATTCGTTACGGAAATCTCGACTACACGGCCAAAAGCAACCGGGCCATGCACGAATTGAGCTTTATGCTGAATGCCGGATACGAGTTCCATCTGACGGATCATACAATCTTCGAACCGGTCGGAGGATTGTATGTCGCCGGTCTGTGGGAAAACTCCTCCCGGGAACATGGCGCGGGAGCGGCGTCACTTTCGATCCGCTCCGGCAGTTCGTTCTCGCTGGAATCGCACCTTGGGTTCCGGCTGGCGCATGAATGGGAACTCAACGAAAATTTCAAGCTCACCCCGGAATTATCGGCGCGCTGGCTGCACCAGTTCGGAGACAACCGATTTTCAAGCACCGCATCCTTTGAAAGAGGCCGGAATTTCACATACTGCGGAGCCAAATACGGCCGTGACGCCGTCGATCTCGGAATCTCTCTCAAGGCCAATCTCTTCAAAAATCTCGACCTCGGAATCAACTACAACGCCCTCATCGGCGACCGCAGTTTTTCCAACAGCGTCACTGCATTTTTGAACTACGTATTCTAAAAATATACAAGAGAATCCGTTCCTTTACAGGAATGATTTCTCTTGTATGCTAAAGTTGCAACCGATAAATAAGTAATTACAGATCAATGGCTATCCTCTGTTACAAATATTTTCCGGTACGGCTCTTCGGCGCATTTCTGATATCTTCCGGAGTGCCGAACGCGACGATCCTGCCGCCGTCCTTGCCGCCTCCCGGTTCCATGTCGATGATATAGTCGGCATTGCCAATCATATCCAGATCGTGTTCAATCACGACGACTGTCGCTCCATTGTCGTTGAGAGCCTGAAATACTTTAAGAAATGTCCGTACCCCCTGCGTATGCCGGGAATACCGGGACGCTGATGCAGTACCGGCGTGGCCGAAACATACAGAACGTCATCCGCCTGCGCCTTGGCCGCTCCGGTCATTTTTGCGGCGGGTATAAGTGGAAAGCGCTTCCAGATACCGCCGGGAGCCTTCCGCATACAGCACTCCCAGCGCCAGCGACGATTTTCCGGAACCGGACACTCCGGCAACTCCGACAATTTTATTCAGCGGGATGTCCACATCGATATTTTTCAGATTGTGTACCCGCGCTCCACGGACTTTTATTCTATCAATCATAATTTCATTAACCTTTTCCCTGCTAACAGGACTCCCTGTTTTTTCGTGATATTTGCTTAAGTCAATAAAATTACTGAAAACTACTCTTTACTTTCCGGACTATTCGCAGAATCACATTTTGTTCTACAACCTGACATTGAAAATCTAAAGATTGAAAAAGCGACCAGAGACCAGATAAAAATATTCAAGTATTTTAAAATGAAAATTCCGATGTATCCCAAATGTATTGCATAAGGTTCAAAGAATTTCTGATATGTCAGATCGATGATCGTATAATACGGATAAAAAACAGTAGGAATGAATTCTACATACAAGCCAACAAACAGCACTAAAGAAATTATAAATCCAACATAGATACATCTGAGCCAATTTCAAAAGTATTGGCTCATCCTTGTTGATGACTCGTTTTTTCGTGCG
>ERZ1026844.516-NODE-516-length-28276-cov-9.842422_pt1 | contig 28276 bp, 16 predicted proteins | sample MGYA00380152_ERZ1026844 | MGnify/ENA primary metagenome ERZ1026844 (study PRJEB33269, sample SAMEA4719788) | human gut metagenome | biome: human-associated habitat; feature: organic feature; material: feces | place: Cameroon | collected 2013-10 ... | reverse complement strand
GGAACAGTCGCTCGCCGGACGCGACATCGGCCAGCTCCCGGAGGTCGTGAATCCCAACAGGAAAGCCGCCTGCGAACGCAATTTCCAGCTTTTCTGCGAGAGTTACTTCCCGGAGACTTATTCTCTGGAATGGTCGCCGGACCACCTGAAGGTCATTGAGCGGATCGAAACGGCCGTGCTGTCGGGCGGACTGTTCGCTCTGGCGATGCCGCGCGGTTCGGGCAAGAGCACGCTCGCTGAAACTGCCGCCATCTGGTCGATGGTTTACGGCCATCGCGAGTTCGTTACGCTGATCGGCGCGACGGAATCCGCCGCGCTGGAAATGCTCGACTCCATCAAAACCGAACTGGAGGTCAACGAGAACCTCGCCGCAGACTTCCCGGAAGTGTGTTATCCCATCGAACAGCTCGACGGAATCGCAAACCGCTGCGCCGGTCAACTCTTCCACGGCGAGCGCACACGAATCACGTGGACCAGTAACGAGATCGTGCTGCCCACGATCAAGGACAGCCGGGCTTCGGGAATCATCGTCCGGGTAGCGGGAATAACCGGTCGAGTTCGCGGCATGAAATACAAACGGGCGGACGGGCGGAGTGTGCGGCCGAGCCTCGTCATCATCGACGACCCGCAGACCTCGGAGTCGGCCGGTTCCCTGGAACAGACCCGGAAGCGGGTGCGTGTTCTTGCCGGGGATATCCTCGGTCTGGCCGGACCGGGGCAGAAGATTTCCGGCATTATGCCGTGCACCATTATTCGGCCCGGAGATATGGCAGACATTATCCTGAATAGAAACACACATCCGGACTGGAATGGCGAGCGAACCAAGATGGTATATAAGTTCCCGAAGAATATGAAGCTCTGGGAGGAATACGCAGACATTCGCTCGGAAGCGCTCCGGACAGATGGAAACTTTGAAGCCGCCACCGAGTTCTACCGGGCGCATCGCGCTGAAATGGACGAGGGCGCGGTCGTGAGCTGGGAGGCGCGTTACAATCACGACGAGATTTCCGCGCTCCAGCACGCGATGAACCTCAAACTTCAGGACGAGGCGGCGTTCCAGTCGGAATATCAGAACGACCCGCTCCCGGAGGACACACAAGATGACGGTATTCTGTCTGTGGACGAGATCGCCGGGAAAGTCAACGGTCTGGCGCATGAAAAAGTGCCGATTGCCTGCGACAAGCTCACGATGTTCATCGACGTCCAGAAGGCGCTCCTGTTCTATGTAGTAGTTGCATGGGCGGACGACTTCACCGGCGCTGTGATCGATTACGGCGCGTGGCCGGATCAACATCGGCGGCAGTTCTCGCTCGCGGACGCAAGTCCGACCATTCAGTCCAAGTTCCAGAAAGCGGGCTTCGAAGGGGCGCTTTACGCGGCGCTGGATGCGCTGACGAAAGAGTATCTCTCCCGCGAGTGGGAGCGCGAAGACGGCGCGGTTCTCAAAATTGAAAAAGCGCTGATCGACGCAAACTGGGGTCAGTCCACCGACATCATCTATCAGTTCTGCCGACAGAATGTTCACGCCGGAGTTCTGCTGCCATCGCACGGGCGATATGTCGGCGCGAGTTCGAAGCCGATGACCGAATACCGAAAGCAGCCCGGCGACCGGCTGGGTCTGAACTGGATGATGCCCAACGTGGCAGGCAAACGCGCGATCCGGCACGTCATCTATGACTCGAACTACTGGAAGAGCTTCATTCACGCCCGGCTCGCGGTCCCGCTCGGCGACAAGGGCAGCCTCTCACTCTACGGCAGGCTCCCCGGCATCCATCAGCTTTTCGCCGAACATCTCACGGCCGAATACCGGGTGAAGACCCAGGGGCGCGGCCGGTGGGTGGACGAGTGGAAGCTGAAGCCGGAGCGGAGCGATAACCACTGGCTGGACTGCACGGCCGGGTGCGCGGTCTGTGCTTCTATGCTGGGCGCGACGCTCCCGGAACTCCTCAGCACGGCGCGGCCCGCCCCCAGACCGAGGATCAAACTCTCCGACCGGGTCAGCGGCGCTCCCGCGCAGGAGAGCGTCCCGCATACCGGCAGGATCAAACTTTCCGAACTCAGGAGCAGGAAAAATGGATAATGAGACCATCAGACGGATCGCGGCGATTCTGGCCGCCGCGATTATGCAAAAAAAGTTGCAAAATTGAGCTCAGAATGAGTTGCTATCCCGCTCGACAAGAGCTTATATATAGCGCAAGATTCTGAGCAGGAGATCATTATGGCGAAAGCGACTCAAAAGAAAAACAATATCCGCGTGGAACTCGCCCGTCTTCAGGTCATGGAGCTGGACGAGCTGCGGACCAAATGGCGGGAGCTGTATGGAAAGGAGCCGCCCGACTGCGGCAAACTTTTAATGCGTCGCCAGCTGGCATTCCGAATACAGGAGATGCAATACGGCGGCATCAGTGAATCGGCGCAGACGGCGCTGACCGAGATCGGCAACACGCCGAAGCCGCGCAAGAATGCGGGCGGCATCCTCCCCGGAACCCGCTTCGAACGGAACTGGAAGGGCAAGGTCTGCGTGGTCGTGGCGACTGCGGAGGGCTTTGAATATAACGGACAGCTTTACAAATCCCTTTCCGGGGCGGCCTTCGCTATCACGGGGACGCAATGGAACGGGAAGAAATTTTTCGGGGTGAAATAATGCAAGAAATCATCAGATGCGCGTGCTACACGCGGAAATCCGTCGAAGACGCGACCCTTGACCGCGACTTCAATTCGCTGACCTCGCAACGGGAAGCCTGCGAGAATTACATCAACAGTCAGAAAAGCAAGGGCTGGGTCTGCCTGCCGGAACATTACGATGACGGCGGCTTTTCGGGCGGCAACATGAACCGGCCCGCGATGACCCGCCTGAAAGCGGACATCGAGGCCGGGAAAATCGACATGGTCATCTGCTATAAGATAGACCGGCTTTCTCGCTCAATTATCGACTTCGCCGAGCTCCAAAAATTCTTCGAGGAGCACAACGTCCACTTCGTCAGCGTCACGCAGGACATCAACACATCCAACAGCTCCGGACGGATGCTGCTGAATATTCTGATCACATTCGCGGCATTCGAGCGGGACCTGATTATAGACCGAGTTCGCTCGGCCATTGAGGGCGGCAAGAAGCGCGGAAAATTCTGTGGCGGCGTCCCGATGCTGGGCTACCGTTCCGACCCGTTTACGAAAAAACTCCTCATCGACGAGGAAGAAGCGAAAACGGTCCGGCTGATCTTCGAGAAATACATGGCGCTGGAGTCCATTCAGGCAACAGTCTCGGAGATCAACCGGCTGGGGCTGAAAACCCGCGAGTGGGTGTCGGTCAGCACCGGCAAGAAGCATACGGCGAAACCGTGGAACACTTCTTCCATCCACCGGATTCTCACCAGCCCGATTTATGCCGGGTATGTATCGCATTATGATACCAACTATGAGGGCGAGCACGAGGCCATCATCCCCCGGCCGCAATGGGAGAAGGTCCAGCAGATGCTTATGGGGCGCAGCACGTATCCTCGCGGGCAGAAACACCAGCGGCAGGATCATCCCTTCGACGGGCACGTCCGGTGTGGTCACTGCGGCTGCGCTCTGACCCCGACCTACACACGAAAAAAGGGAAAGAGATACTGCTACTATATCTGCTCGGAATTCAACAAGAATTCGGATCATTTCTGCCCGGTGAAGCGGATTCCGGCCGGGGATCTGGAGCAGGCCGTGATTTCCCAGCTCGCGGGGCTGTTCCAGGCTCCCGCGATCCTGCGGGAGACCCTGAAGGCCGTCCGGCAGAAGGAGGAACTCCTGCGGAAAAACTGCGACCGCGACTGCGAGATGCTGCAGGCCCATCTGGACGAGCTGAAACAGAAGTCGCTGAAAGAGGAAATCGACTACGACGAGGTAAAGAAGACCGCGACGTTGCTGACGGAAGCCCGGCATAAACGCTCGCTTCTGCGCGAGCCCACGACCGAGGACGAGATCATCGCCGCGCTGGGCGACGCGGCCGGGCTGTGGGAATTCATGTTCCCCGGAGCGCGGCAGGAGCTCATCCAGCTGGTGGTCGGGGAAATCGTGGTCTTCCCGGAGCGGATCAGTTTCGTTTTGAAAGTGGACGGCCTGAAAGACCTGGCTTCCGAGATGGCGATCGGCGGCTACTTCAACCAGCCCCACGGCAATCCCGCCGAGATCCCGGAGAGTCGGCAGGATATTTTGGATGACGGTTCCATCCGGATCACCATGAAGCTGGAACTGAAACGGATCGAGGGGCATCGCCGGGTGGTGATCCCGGCCCCCGGCGCGGAACGGCTGAAGCAGACCTCGCTCCTCCGGGCGATCAACAACGCCCGGAAATGGATGGACATGCTGATCAATGGCGAGGCACAGAACGTGACCGATTTGTCAAAGCAGCTCGGTCTGAAAACCGGCTACGTCACCCGCATCCTTTCCCTGAACAGCCTTGCCCCGGACATCGTCGAGGCGATCCTCGCGGGGATCGAACCCGATGGGCTGTCCATCGCAAAGCTCACCGAGCAGCCGATCCCGGAGGACTGGAACGAGCAGCGGCGGCTTTACGGCTTCCCAGAACGGTGATAGGGGGAACCGTTTGGCGGCAGGAGAAATCCTGCCGCCTTTTTGCGTTTCTGGGGCCCTGTGGCGCGGGTTTGCGGCAGGGCCGGGAACAGGGCGGGAGGTGGGCCGGAGCGCGACGAACGAGGCGTGTCTGCGCAATTCAGGGCGCCCCCGTGTAATCTACTGCGGCGCAAAGGGAAAAAGTTGAATAAAAATCCATACAGAATGCATAATTTGCCTTGAAATTTTATGGTTTAAGATGTAAATTAAAGGTGCTGTATTGTACCCTGCTTGTTTTGGAGATTTTCGTCTTTTTTTGCCATTTTTCGGAACAAAGTGTAAGAAAATCGAAAAAGCAGGTAGTCAGAACATAGGACGGATGAGGAGAAAACGAAATGAGCGAATACGGGTTATTTGACTTTTTCTTTGACGACAGTCGCGAACGCCGTCATCAGGAATACTTGGAACGGCAGGCTCGTCGCGAACAGCGTCATCAGGAATACTTGGAACGGCAGGCTCGTCGCGAACGCCGTCATCAGGAATACTTGGAACGGCAGGCTCGTCGCGAGGCTAATCGGGCCGCGTATTTTGCTCGAATCTCCAGCAACGTGCAACGATTCCGTGAACAATATGGAAAAATATTAAACGAGATTCGTCAGCAGGGGTTGGATTCCTTCATTCAGGAAGACTTTCGTTCGATTTGTGAAAAGGTACAGCAGTTGGATCAATTGCTCGCCCTTGAGGATGTGGAAGCTGCTCGAGATCTCTCATTCGAAATTGGCCAGTCTATTCATGGGTTAATTCCGCGAGCCCGCAGAGAGAGACAGCAGCAAGGTCTCAATGGAAGACGCGCGGGGACAGGACAGCAGGATTCTGAAATCAAGCGGCAGGCTCGACAGGATTTCATTGAACAAATGAGAAAGAACCTTGAACTGGATAAGGAAGATAATCCTGCTGCCGTCCAAGATGCAATCAATAAACTGGATGACCTGCGAGGCAGAACCGAATCAATGTCTGACACGGAATTGCAGGATGAATTGATGTCCGAAAGCGATAAAGTCGATGGCGCAATTGCTGATGAAACCGTTCGTCGTGAAGTAATCAAGGCTATTTATCTGACACTCAAAAAAACAGGTTTCGTTGTCAGCGATCCCCAACTCACGGGAGATGTCGTTCTGCTTCGTGCAAGAAAACCTGCCGGGCAGCAGGCTGAATTCAAGGTGGAATTGGACGGGTCTTTAGCTTTCAAATTTGATAATTATGAGGGCCAGAAGTGCAAGAAGGACATTGATGAAGTTACTGCTTTACTCGAAGACTGCTATGGGGTCAAATTAAGTAATCGGAGGGTCCTTTGGTCCAACCCGGATCGCATTCAAAAAGGCAGCAAGGATAACCCTGCTGGTGGCGGTAAGGAACAGTCTTCTAAATAAAATGCAAAGGATACAGTGCGATGGCAGATATTCAGCAAGCGTGGATTGAAACGTTACGGCGTGAATCCGGGATACGCCGTGCGATTATTCTTCATGGAGAGATCTTGGATGTTTATCCTTCTCCCAGGAATAATCAGGACTACGTGCCGATCCAGCCGATTGTTTGCACGACACTTCGCTCAAAAGGATTTTCCGATATTATTTTATGGGACACCTTCGAAGGCGTAAAGAATATAAAGCCCGAACGCTGGGAGGAACTGCAGAAGGGAATGATGTCACCCAATGCAAAAGACAAGTCATCAGATCCCAAAGCAAAACCATATGATATGGGCGATGTCAGTTTGGATGACACGCAGCAGTCCGCACAAGGCGCTGTCCCGCCCAACATTGATGACTTTTTGGCCGTCGTTCATTTTTATTTAACCCATCAAACACAATCCCGTATTGCCTTTATCCTCGACTGGTCTCAATACTTGTTCACATCCAACGCCTCTTTAAGTGAAGAAGATCGCAAAAGGCTCTTGATGCTTTCAAAATCCATCAACAACGCGCCCCTTTCCTTCAGAAGTAAGGAAGAAATGAGCTCTCCCGATAATTTGCTCATTTTAATTGCCTCAAAGTTGGAATCGATCCCTTCCGTTTTTTACCAAGGCAGTGCATGCGTAAAGGATATTATCGTTACTGGTCCCGGCCGGTCAGAGCGCGAAGCCTTTTTGGACAGGGAACAGGCAAAGTGGAATTTGGCGCAAAATCCGATGTTGAGCAAGTCAAAATTTGCCGACTTCGTTGATGCTACTGATGGGTTCTCCATCCGAGACTTGATCCAGTTGGCACGACTGTCTCAGCAAACCTCCAAGGAACCACTGACTCCAGAGAAGATAGTTAATCTTTACCGATATGGCGAACAGAAAAGTCCCTGGGAAGACTTGAATCGAGATAAGTTGCGGAATATCGCAGAAAAATTAAAGGAACGTGTCAAGGGGCAAGATTATGCGGTCAGCAAGGTGCGGCAGGCCATCATCCGCGCCTACTCGGGACTTGCCGGGGTCCAGCACAGCAAGAAGCAGCGTATGCCCAAGGGGACGCTTTTCTTCGTCGGCCCCACCGGGGTGGGAAAAACGGAACTGGCGAAAGCTTTGGCGGAATTCCTGTTCGGCGATGAGGAAGCTTGCATCCGGTTCGACATGTCCGAATTCAATCATGAACACAGCGATCAGCGTCTGGTGGGTGCTCCTCCCGGATATGTGGGCTACGAGGAGGGCGGCCAGCTGACCAATGCGGTGAAAAGGCGTCCATTTTCAGTTCTGCTTTTCGACGAAATCGAAAAGGCCCACCAGAAGATCCTGGATAAATTCCTGCAGATTCTGGAGGACGGCCGTCTGACCGACGGCAAAGGTGATACCGTGTCTTTCGCAGAAACCGTGATTATCTTCACGTCGAACATCGGAGCTTCCGAGATCCAGTACACCGACTCCTCCGGAAACATAAAAAATGAAGAAGCCGTCCGGCGGGAATTCATTCAAAAGGTCCGCGAACACTTTACCACTGAGCTGAAACGGCCGGAATTGCTCAACCGGATCGGCGACAACATCGTTCCGTTCAACTTCATCACGAACGATGACTTCCTCTTCGCCATTGCGAAGGCAAAACTCAAACCGGTCAAGGAGACTCTGAAGGAAAAATACGGAATCACGGACGTCGTTTTTGCCGATGAGCGCAGGGCGCTGACGGCAATTCTTTCCTCTCTTGACAAATCAATGGGCGGTCGGGGAGTCCTCAACGAATTGGTGCGCACGATTATTGATCCATTGTCGATCTTCATCTTTGAAAACGGAACTGAGACTCACGGGAAACAACTGGTTGTCGTTCAGCCGGATGAATCCCCCGTATTCGAGTTCCATATGGTGGACTGACTCATGGCAAACATCAATATGGCTCAGTATCTGGAAAACACCGAGGTCGAAGGCCCCGGTAAACGTTTTGCCATCTGGGTTCAGGGATGTCAACGTCACTGTCTGGGGTGCTGCAACCCGCAATTTCTTGATTTCGTGCCCCGAACTATCATTGACACGGAAAAAGTTTGTGCTTATATCGAAGAATCAAAACGCAGTAATGGGATCGAAGGGGTCACTTTTTTGGGCGGGGAACCGGTATTGCAGGCAAAAGGACTTTCGGAGATCGCACGTTTTTGCCATGAAATCGGATTGTCCGTAATGGTTTTTACCGGCTACGTGCGAGAGGATCTTCTCAGGGAAAAACTTCCATATGTCGATGAACTTTTGCAATATACCGATCTGCTGGTGGATGGAGCATTCGACCAAAACAAACCGGAAACGAAACGCAACTGGGTCGGTTCAACAAATCAGCGTTTTCATTTTATGACAGACTTTTACAAAAGCGGCATCGAGTATGATGAACGTTTTTCGCACGGCTTTGAGCTTCGCATAGACTGTGACGGCACACTTCAAACAAATGGATTCCCGTGGCAGGATGTAGTAACAACACGATTATCTCATATTCAACAAAAACCTTCAGGAGGTAAAAATGGCTCAGATGATTTTTAACCCAGGGCAGTTCACCACTCAAAAGGCAAAACCCCTTCCGATATTTCTGCTTTTGGATACCAGCGGCAGTATGGATATCGTCACGAATCCTGATGAAGTCCGGAGAACAGGCCAAACTGGTTTTGTAGACGGGAATCAGGTGGAATTTGTCGAAGGCGGGATCACACGGATCTCGGTCTTGAATGAAGCTGTTAAGAAAATGCTGCACACTCTCGCAAAGTATGAGCGTGATGCAACAGAATTTCTTATTGGTATCGTCACGTTTGGCGCAGATACCCGTTTGCTTTTGCCCCTCTCTCCAGCTGGTGATGTTCGTTTTACAGATCTTGAAGCAGACGGAGAAACGCCATTGGCGAAGGCGCTGGAAATCACCAAGAAAATAATTGAAGATAAAGGCCAAGTTCCGAGTCGGTCTTTTCGCCCTCTGATTGTACTCGTCTCGGACGGGGAGCCAGATGCCGGATGGGAAAAGACGTTTGACGATTTTATCAAGAATGGTCGTTCTGCCAAATGTGACCGTATGGCACTGGCTATCAGTCAGGAAGCCAACCGTGATATGCTGGCTAAATTCGTGGAAGGAACGGGACATTCAGTTTTTGAAGCGGAAACGGCAGAACAGATTACTGAATTCTTCAAGTTCGTCACGATGTCCACGGTTCAGCGCACACTTTCTCAAAACCCCAACCAGACACCCAAGGATGCAGATGTTGTCCAGCCCCCTCCGCCGCCTGCCGCACCTGCTAAAGCTGAAGACCCCAAAGAGGCAGCCTCAGACACGCAAGAGGATGATGACGAAGAGGGGTACTGGTAATGGCCCAAATGTTATTTAATCCCAATGCTTTCACCGCACAAAAGGCAAAGCCAATGCCAGTAGTCTTGGTGTTGGATAACAGTGGAAGCATGAGTGGGAATAAAATACAGCAACTGAATGCGGCAGTGCATGAAATGATTGAAACATTCAGGCAGACAGAGTGTTCGGATGCTTCATTCATGGTCGCAATCATTACTTTTGGAACCGGAATTCACCTCCAGCAGGAAATGGCAGATGCAAGTCAGATCCAATGGACGGACATTCCTATCAGCGACATTAACACCAGTAAATCATGGAACGGAAAATTTGATGATCCAGAAGCACGAGGAACCCCTCTCGGGGCAACTTTGAAAATCGTGAAATCCATGATTGAAGATAGGGCAATCATTCCGTCCAGAGCTTATCGGCCTGCAGTTATTCTGGTATCAGACGGACATCCGACCGACAGCTGGAATGCCCAACTCACTTCGTTTATTCAGGATGGGCGCACTGCAAAGTGTGACCGCTGGGCAATGGCAATTGGAAGCGATGCCGACGAAAAAACTCTTCAAAAATTCATCAGCAATGTAACCAATCTTGATGGGACCCCCAGAAAGTTGCTCTATGCAGGAAACGCTACAACGTTGCGCGACAATTTCAAATATATAACTATGACAGTAACAAATACAGTGGCAGTCATGTCAAAGTCAAAAATTTTGAAAGTCCAGCCCATTACCGTCAAAGCGACGTCTATAGAGCGTAAGTCGACGCCGAATCCGCAAGAACAAGACAGTAATGGCGAATCCGCCACCCCAAAAATTCCTAAACTGATGCAGAAGCCCAAAGATCCGCCAGAGGAAGAGGAGACAGACAGTGACTTCGAGTGGTGATCTCCCGACATTTTACATTGTATGCGACACATCTGGATCGATGGCCGAAAATGGGAAACGGATGCTGATTCGTAGCATCGTGCGCACAATAGAACAGTACATCCGCCTCGGCTATGGCAGTGGAATACTGAAACTTGTTTTTTGGAATGAAACTGCATCTCTGATAGAATGGAATCCTGATGATGATTTTTCAGAGAGCATCTTTGAGTGTCACGGCTCCACAAACGCTGATGCCCTTTGTGCATTCTTCGACTCTGCGCCGGAGGGAAGGATCATTGTTCTGACCGACGGCTGCTGGTCGGGAGAGAATGCAACCGTTTTGAAAAGATGGCGGCGGAAACTGCCTCCGGATATGTTGAGAATCATCAAAATCGGCAGCGAGGCCGGTTCTTTTTCAAAACGGGAAGATGTTTTTTCTCCGGATGAGATCCTACCCATGCTTGACGGGTGGCTCCCGCTTCACGGTTCCACTGTGAAAAACGATGAGGCAGACGAATGGTAATGAGCAACTGGAAAACCTTTGGAGCAAGTGTTCGTGGGCCAGGGCACATGCGATCCGGTCTACCCAATCAGGACGCTCTTAAAACCTACCGCAACACATGGGGCGATGTCGCCGTTGTTTCTGATGGAGTAGGTTCCCTTCGGACTTCCGAGTATGGTTCCAAGGCTGCCTGTCGAGCAGTTCTCCGCGCTGCGAGGCACTGGACGCAAATGGATGATGAGAGGACAGAGCGTCTTCTTGCGGAAATCCATCAGAATTGGCTTGCCGAAGTTGAACCATTTATTCCAGAGGAAAGTTCAGCCACCTGTTTGTTTGTTATTCGACCAAAGCAAGGAAGGATTGTAGTGGGCATGCTGGGAGACGGTCTTGCCGCTGTGATCAGAACGGATGGTTCATATGAAGAACTAATTGATAATAAAGAAGATAATTTTTCAAATCAAACGGCTGCATTGTCTCGAGAAACGAAAATCAGTCACTGGAAGACCTTGTTTATGGATCAAGATGAATGCTGTGCGGTAGTCCTCTGCACCGATGGCGTCGCTGATGATCTGTTACCAGAAAAACGATCTGATTTTGTCCGCAATCTGTATGAACAAGGGCAGAACTTTGCAGTGGTCACTTTGGTAAGAGGTGTTCGCAAAATGCTTGAAAACTGGCCCGTGCCCAAGCACTCTGATGACAAAACGCTGGTATGTATGTGCAGACAGCGGGAGGGGATATGAGTACGAAAAAACCCCTTTATTTAGCTGACGAATATGGTAATGTTCACTATCTCGCCGATGAATTGGCTCGCGGCGGACAAGGAGTTGTTTACCGCACATCAGACGATGATCTTGCAATCAAGCAACCATTGGACGAGAATGGTAATCCGGATAAAGACGTGGATTTGCGTAAAACCTTCCAAAAGATACGAACCTTGGAGCTTCCCAAGGGAATACCACTCTCGTTGCCGCTGGCAATCCTTCGAGACGCGCCCGGTTATGTGATGAGGTTATTAAACGGGATGAGCCCTTTCTCCGGATTTTCTCTGGATGGGGAACAGCGTATCGAAATGGAAAAAAATGAATTACCCCAGTGGCTTGGGGGGATTCCAGATAAGAAATTTGCTCAAGATTTGGCATACTACGCAGAGACCGGTTCCACCTGTCGACGCCTTTATGCTCTTTTCAAATGTGCATCTATTCTGGCTCGTTTGCACAATGCTGGTATCGTTTATGGAGATATTTCGCAGAACAATGTCTTTATCAGCAAAAATATTCCTGGGGAATGCTGGTTAATTGATGCGGATAACCTTCGTCTTGAAATCCCTTCAGGGGGGCACACTGTCTTTACGCCGCGCCTCGGAGCCCCGGAAATTGTCCAAGGCAAGGATTCCTCCCGGCCGAGAACTGATTGTTGGGCTTTCTCCGTTATGGCATTTCAAATGCTGGCGCTCTGTCATCCGTTTATCGGGAAAAAGGTCTTGGAGCCGGATGATGATTGCGGCTGGGATTCTGAGCCGCCGTCTTCGGATATGCCTGCCGATTTGGATGAACAGGCCTATGCGGGATACTTACCCTACATTGATGATGAAGATGACGACAGCAACGGTTTTCAGGGCGGCTTGCCGAGGCAGCTTGTGCTCACCGAACCACTTTGCAGGTTATTTCAGGAGACATTTGGGGCTGGGCGGTTACAACCGCATCGGCGTCCTTCAATGACATTTTGGGCGGTAGAGCTGGCCAAAGCATTTGACAATTCTGTCTTGTGCCCCAATTGTCGCATGAGCTATTATTTCATGGCAGATACTGTTATGTGTCCGTATTGCCAGACACCCAGGCCCGGCCTTGTCGTTGCGAAGACCCCGCATTGGAGTAAAATACTCACCGCACAAGTTGCAATGATGGCAGGAAGCCATCTGAATGGCCCGGCGATGGGCGAAATAGATGAAGCAACTTCGTTTGTGATAGATCTGCCGCATCGACTCTTTAACGCATTCTCTTTAACATCAGCAGATTCGACAGCATATAGTGCCTTGGTCGATCTGAAAAACAAAACAGTTACTCCTCCCCGAGGGGCAAAAACTCTTCCGTCAGATCTTACTTTTGAATTTGTCATCCCCGAAGCTCTGAAACATGAGGCTTCTCACAAAGGAGCTGCGCAATGAAATTTTCTGATATCTTTGCTCCCTCATATAAGATCCGCATCAAAGCATTGCGGGATCAGGAGATTTTGCCGGTTGGCGATGTCCTTTCCCTCAAAACGACCCCTCGCCGTGGGGAATTTGAGTTAATGACGAAGGATATACTCACAAAAATCACACCGGTTTCTTCTGCAGAAATCACTTTATTGTCCAATATTCTTTCTGTCGGTCAAACTACAATTGCACAACTTTCCGCGCCTGCCCCTGATGGTAGTGTGGAATTGAACATTCTGGTGTTCTTTGGAGAACAACTGGAAATGGGAGAGTTGGAAATCGGGCTGGATGAAACTGCGGTAGAAAGAACCAGATCGAGAAGTTTGGCTGATGCAATTCAGTTTTTGAGTGAGCAATGTATCCTCGAACATGGAGGAAAGACATATTTTCTCGTCGTGGCAGGAGCTTCATCCAAAATTTATCTGGAGTCCGGGATGAAAGACGAGTTTCCCCGAAAGGGAAACGCAGGGGGAACCGAAGACAAAGGGGATACGTCAAAGAATGATTCCGGGGATGATTCCGGGGATGATTCCGGTTATTTTGCGGAGCCCTCCACATCACGAGACGACAAAAATGAATCCGAGGATCGCAAATTTGCCATTCTCGGTGCGGAGTACCAGTTCGCACTTACTGAAAAAGCGAAAGGAAATGGGACTACCATTTTTCTGGCCAGAAAAATAACTCGTGTCCGGAATCGCCGAGAGGACTCCTCGCTTCGTCTCGCATGTGGGAATTTGATTTTCAAAGACTGGACAGCTGCAGGCGAATTGGGCAGTCTTGCCAGGAGCCAATTGATAAAACTGGAGCAAGAAGGAAGCGGCTATCTTAAAAAATGGGACGAATTCGGCAATATAGAAGGGGAAATATTTCTCGACAGAGCTCGTAAAGTCGGTGCGATTTCATTTTCGATTAAAGAGGAAAATAAGGATGGCACGATTACGCTCCAAAGCAATAGTGACTTTACGGAGGATCAAAGATCAATACTTCCGGAAATGGAGGAATTGGAGGTCGTTAACGACGATGAGCTCCCGGACTTCTTGAATAATCCGTCTATCTCATTTGCAAATTTCTCAGACGGAATTGCAGATCAAGCTGATGCGGAAACAATATTGGGGAAGAAGGATCAAGGAAAGAGTGTTCGAGGAACTTCCCTCAAGGTTAAATCCGTAAATTTGGGAAGAGGCGAGTTGCGGGTGACTGTTCAAAATGGGGATTCCATTTTGGGAACTAAAATTATTGCTCCTGTCGCAGGCGAGATCGCACAAATTAAACGGCGCATTAAGGCACGAAATAGTATTTTGACAAATCGTGCTGTTAATCCAAACTTGGGGCTGTTGATTGAGGAAAACGGTTCACCGCTGCCGTCTTTGCCGCCCCCCAAAATGAAGCCGTTAACGGCATTTGTCAAACAGAAAGTTTTTCGCAACGATCCTACGGACAAACAAGTCGATGCCATTTCTGTTGCGCTGAACACTCCTGATATTGCGCTGATACAGGGGCCTCCAGGGACGGGGAAAACAACAGTCATCGCAGCAATTATTGAGCGCCTCAACGAGGAGGCAGACAAACGCGAAGGGATTCAAGGGCGTGTTTTACTGACCGGTTTTCAGCATGATGCCGTTGAGAATATTATTCAGCGTTTAACGATTAATGGCCTACCAGTTCCTAAATTTGGGCAACGATCTGGAGAAAAAGCTAATGCCGATTTTACCTTTTATCAATATCGTTTGCGGGAATGGTGTTTGTCCCACGCTGCAGATTTACGCGAAAAGAATCCTCAAATTACAGAATCGCTGCAGGAAAAAGGTTTACGGGGTCGAAGCGTCCAATATGTAACAACACCGAGCCTGTCTCTGGCCATATCCTTGTTGGAGGAGGCTCTGGCGTTGTCGGATCGTATATTGGGAGTTGATTTGCGTAATCGTTTGCAAGCCGAATTGAAGCGTCTCCGAACAGAACAAGATACCTCTTTAACTGATAATCCAGCTCTTTCAATTGTTCGAAATCTCAGAGTCACTGAGGCCGGTTTTTCCGATGATGGTCCAGATCGTGCCAGTGAATTGCTTTTTACGCTCAAGAATGAACTTGAGGAAAATGATCAAGAGATACTTTCACGAGCCGGGAAGTGGTTTAACAAACAGGAAAAACCTCCCTTCCTGAAAGAATTGCAGAATTTGAAACGGAAATTACTGAGGAGATATACTCCTGCTCCAATATTCCGAGTTGAAAAGGCTCGTGATTCCATAATAAATTTGATCGAGGAAACCGTTAATCGAATCCGCTTGAATGGATCATCAGTCCACGACAAGGAGTCTGCTGCATTGGCCGAGTTATTGATATCAATGGAAAATGATCTGCAAGGGATCATGACTGCGGTCAATGATTACAGTTTTGCATTTGCTGCGACCTGCCAGCAAAGTGTTAACCAGTCCATGCAAAGGATGAAAGGGATAGCCCCTGATGCCCCAGGGCAGGATATGGAGTATGATTATGTCATTGTCGATGAAGCTGCAAGGGTAAGCCCTCGGGATTTGATGATTCCAATGGTTCAGGGGAAACGTATTATTCTTGTCGGCGATCACAGACAACTTCCACAGTTGATCGATGAGGAAGTCGCAAGACAGATGGAAAATGGGACCGAAAACGGTGGAAATAATGATTGGCTCAAAAAGAGTATGTTCGAATATCTTTTCACTGAACGGATTCCTGCATTGGAAAAAATGGACGGTATTAAGCGAAGAGTGACCTTGGATCGGCAGTATCGTACCCATCCCATCCTTGGTGACTTCATTAGCAGAAACTTCTATGAACGATTCAATTCTGAAGAAAAGTTTTCCTCTGGCAGACCCTCCGAGGATTTTGCCCATACGCTCCCTGGGGTCGAAGGAGAATGCGCCGTCTGGATGGATATCCCATTATCGGAAGGAGACATGAAGCGAAGCGGCTGCAGCATTACGCGCCCTTCCGAGGCACGTGCAATATGCAATAAACTGAGAGAGTGGATCGAATATGACTGTAAAAATGAGCCTGACAGTAAAAAACGGCTGTCTTTCGGCGTAATATCCTTTTACAAAGCGCAAACCGAGCTTCTCGAACAGATGCTGAGAAAAGATTTGGGAGGGCTTGTCGATAGTTATCTCAACGAGTTCAGGCTGAGGATTGGGACGGTGGACTCTTTCCAGGGAATGGAGTTTGATGTTGTTTTCCTTTCTCTTGTCCGGACCGGCAAATCAGGATTCGGCTTTCTGCAACTTTACAACCGGCTAAATGTCAGCATGAGTCGACAAAAAAAATTATTGGTAGCCGTAGGCGATGCCGCATTTTACGATACCGATCAAGCAAGAGAGCAAGTTCCAGGATTAGCTGATTTCCTGAAAGTCTGCCGCAATCAGGGGAGAGTGCTGTGAGAAAGACATATGATTTTAATGCGAAAACAATGCCATGCGGCATTGTCGGACGACCGCGTGAATTAGCGTGGCCTTGCAAAATATTGACGGTGGCGAAACCCATTGTCAATCCTGGACTCAAGGACCTGAATCCTTTTGAACGGTGCATCTTAAAGTTGCTCGCGTTGCGCAGCCGTACTCCGCGAGAACTGGCGGAAGAGACTTGTTTGCCGCCAGATTTAATTGCGGTTATTCTTTTGCGGCTCTTTGATCGCAACAAGATCGATAAGGATTATCGGCTGACGCCTGACACGTTGGCCGAAATCGAAAATCATGACGCAAGTTCGGAGATTGAATACCGCACCATTTACCAGTTCGTTGATTGTTTGGGCAATAAGAAACTGAACGAAATCAGCGGCCATCTTAAGGCAGAAGAAATAAACGATGATGGTTCTATTCGCAAAGGTGCGGACAGTATTTTCCTTCACTACCTGCTCAAGCGGGACATCCCCGTGGAATCAGATGCCGAATTCTGTATATTGAGAGTCCGTATGATTCTTCAGAAAAATGGGGATTGGCGCATTCTTAATCCGTTTGGTAACGGATGGTCAAAAATGCTCGAGGCGTCATATCAGCAGTTCTTGAATAAGACTCCCGATGAGGCTGAGGCTTTCTCTCAGTGGCAGGAAGCAAACAGTCGACGTTTCACGAAGAAAAAAACAGACTATAAACCTGAACCTTATGATACGGAAGAAAACCGCAGTCGCTATCCGCAATTGATTGCCGCCTTAAATAGACGGAACCATGATAGCGGAGAAAATGATGTGGATGTCTATGCTGCTCTTGAATGGGCTCTTTTCTATTCACTCAGAGCAGTTGATTTGAAGCAAGTCATTCAGATTTTAACCATTGATTCCATTCAGAATAATGAGACTCGCCTTACTGAGGCGGCGAGTAATATTTTGGGCAAAAGTCTCCAGTATTCTGATTTGAAAAAAATACACGTTTTTCTGCCCGCACCAGAAAAAATAAAAGGGTTTCAACATACCGAGAAAGCAGAGATGCAAGTTGTTTTGCCGCTCGCAATTCTTGCGAAAGGTCAACTTCCACTTTATTTGGTCGCGAACAAATATCCTGATTTTCTGCAACGAATATTTGACCTGAACCAAAGACGAAATGCCCAGAAGCACGGAAAAAGTCACCAGACGGCGATCTATGGGGCGGTCGATTTCAAATTCATGCAGCAAGTTATTACCGTTCTCTTGCCTTCGATTCTCTTTTCTGATTCAGAAGAAATCAAAAACGATGAGGATACAATTTTTGATATGAAATTCAGTGCCCGGCGCTCCTTGCAGGATTTTTTCGGGGTTGCGCAATTCAACAACATGGACAACATCCTGCAGGAATATCTGATTCAGACAGAATTGTTCTTGCAATCCAATACAGGCGGAAAATCCGTGGATGAACGTATTGATGCGCTGGCGTGCATAACCCATTTATATGCTGCCGCAGAATGTGCTTTTCGTCCGCTGATAGAGGATAACCATGAACTCTTCACATCGTTTGAGGCTATTGAAACGAAAACCAAAAAGGCCGGTTTGGGTGAGTTGTCTGCCGCATTAAAGACCATACGCCCTGACTTGCTTCAGAAGACGCTCGACGGAAATGACCAAACATTGGGGGCAAGTGTTGTAGTTTGGCTTCTGCAGGCAAAACTGGAATATTTAACGCAGATCGCTATTAGAATTCCATCATTTCTGGTGGACATTTCTCGGCTCTTGACTTTGCGAGGACATGGAAATCAAATCTGCATGATTCATGAATCTGAACTAAGACAGATATGCACATCAATTTATAAGGTAATCGACATCATCAAGGAGGACTAACGTCATGGGAATTTTTGGCATGTCAGAGAAAGAACTTCAGGAGCTCAGGAAGAAGCTGGAAGCTCAGGACCTTGATCTCAAGAATCGCGAGAGCGATATCAAACGAGACACGGAAAACTTGCAGCATGAACGCGAAAGTCTTGATGGCGATAAGGCGGCGTTTGAAGAAGAGCGTAAAGCAAACACAGAGGAAATGAAGCAGGCCCGTGCAAAAATCGCCAAGGAAAAAGTAGAACTTGAAAAGAAGCGCCAAGAACTCATCCGACTTCAGGCAGAGGCGAAGGCTGGATTTGCTCAGGAACAAGAAGAAGTTTTCCGGGAAGTTATTGAGAAACGAATTGCGGAACTTGATAAACGAGAAGCGGAATTGAATACATTGGCAAAACAGATCGCCGACGATTTTGCCAAGTTGAAGTCAGCCGAAGGCGAAGTCGCAAAACGCGAACTTGAAGTCACAAAGCGCGAGCAGGAGGCCGATGCAGATTTTGCTGATAAGACTGCAGAACTGGCAAAAGAGGCGAAACGCCAGCATGAGGCGAACCTCCAAAAGGCAGATGAATTAGGCAAAAGAGAAGAAACTCTTGTTCAGGAGATTGCAAACCTGGAAAAGGCCAAGGACGCTGTCCGTCAGCGTGAACAACAGGTTGCAGAGGCAGAAGCAGCGCGTGTCGCAGGATATGCAGATGAACGAAAAAAACTTGATGAGGAACTTCAGGCAAAGCGAGCTGCATGGCAAACTGAAGAAAATCAGAAACGCGATGAACTGAACCAACGGCTTACGGAACAGGCCACACAGAGACATTCCGCTCTGGAAGCTGAAATCGCTACAGCCCGGACGACGCGTCTTGCAGACATCGTTGCGGCTGCAAACGAGGAGCGGGATCGGATTATTAACGAAGCCAATCAAGAAGCGGAACGTATTCGTCAAGGTATTGCTCAGGAGCAGACAACTTGGGCGGCCGAGCTTTCCGAACAGCAGAAAAGCATAAAAAAACAGAATGCTGCAAACGAAAAGAAAGCAGGAGAACTCTCAGCAAAAGAGGATGATCTCCAAGGGAGAGAACAAGAACTGCAAAGCCGTGAAGCTTTCCTTGAAAAACGGAACGAAGGTCTCGATGATCAGGTGGAAGATCGCATTGAAGAACGCAAGGCGTCATTTGAGGCAAAGGAGCGGGAATATCAGGAGGAAATACAGCGGCTTCGTGATTCTCTGGATATTCAATCCAGACTTGTCGGAGCCTTTGAGCAACTGAAACGTGAGCTCAACGGGGATGACCCTGCAAAGGTTCTCAGTGACCTTAAATTGGCTACAAAAGAACTTGCTGATCTTCGGGATGAATTGGCCAGCCAACCGTCGGAAGAAATTCGGAAGCGACTTGAGGATTTGAAAAAACAGGTGGAAGAGCAAAAAGAGAGAGCAGAACGGCTGGAAACAGAATTACAACAGAGCGAGGAAACTGTAGCCGAAACGGGCGAACTTCGCCGCAAGAACAATGAGTTGGAATCAGAGAATCGTTCTTTGAAACAAAGACTGGATCGTGCCGAAACTGACGCGGAAGCAGCCAATGCTGAACTGAAACGTCTGCGCAGTGCTTCTGAACGACCGGATGAAGTAGTCGCGCGGTATAATGAAATCGAAATGCCGCGGATTTCTGCTGATGAATTCACTCCCCCTGAAAAGCCCCAGAAGGAATCCAAGGGGCAGAAAAAGGGCTCAGACCGCATTGATGAAATTCAGTGGCTCGATGAAATCTACAAGAAATGCGACGAGTATGGGATTCATTTCTCCAAACGTATTTTGAAAGCATTTCACACTGCTGTCAAAACTGCGGAATGGTCTCCGATTACGATTCTGGCCGGGGTTTCCGGAACAGGGAAATCCGAACTGCCTCGCCTTTATTCTCATTTTGGAGGCTTGCTCTTTGAGCCTCTTTCTGTTCAGCCCAATTGGGATTCTCAAGAATCAATGCTGGGGTTCTTCAATTCCATTGATAACAAATTTGATGCTCAGCCGGTTCTCCGATTCCTGGCACAAACTCAACAGCCGTCGAATCTTTCCGGGGAAGAGCGTCTTGCTCGCTGGGAAAAAATGGCTGGTTCAGCATTTAAGTTCGATCCAGATAATAATGAAACTCATAAGAAGTTACTTGAGCAGCTTCAGGGTTCGGTTTATCCTGGTGCCGATGATTGCATGGGCATGGTCCTGCTTGATGAAATGAATCTTGCGCACCCCGAACTTTACTTCGCAGAGTTCCTCAGTAAGCTGGAACTCCGTCGAGGCAAGGGAAGAGGAGATCTTCCGTTTTTGCCAGTGAAAATCGGTGCTGGATTGCCCCCATATGAACTTCCATTGGGACGCAACATTCTTTGGGTCGGCACAATGAACCAAGATGAGACGACGAAATCACTCTCGGATAAGGTGCTTGACCGATCCATTATTATTTATTTCCCCAGACCGACTCAATTGGTACGCAGGAAAAAGCTCATGCCGCTTAAGGATGCAAACCGTAAGCTCATTTACAAGGGAGACTTCCAGCAGTGGTGGGCTATGGAAAGTGAATTCACACAGGAACTGATTGCCCCCTACAAACAATTTATTGAGAGAATGAACGATTCTCTTGGAATCGCGGGGCGGGCCATTGGACATCGTGTTTGGCAGTCCGTTGAATACTATATGGCAAATTACCCAGACGTTCGTGTGGCTTTGAGGAATGGCGGTGATTCGGCTGCGATTAATGCTGCAATGCACGTCGCCTTCGAAGATCAGCTGGTCCAAAAAGTGATGCCGAAACTTCGTGGGATCGACACCCGTGGCACATTCGCGGCGTGCCTCAAAGAAATTCGTACTCAGCTTAACGCTGGTATTGACGATAAGCCTTTCGATCTGGATAAGGACTTCGAATTGGCGTGTGTACTCGGTCACGGACAATTCATGTGGCAGTCGGCAAATTACCTGAATGAGGATGTGGAAGTAAACGCATCGGCTGAGAAGGATAATGCTCCCGAAGGTAGTTCCGATGATAGTACCAGCGATCCTGACGAGAATAGATCGTCAAGAAATGACGAAGGACAAACTCCTCCCGACTGGTATCGGCCAGACGACAAATCGCGAATCGCACGATGGAATAGGATGTCACCCGAGAAACAACAAGAGATGATAGAGAATTACAAGAGGCAACCGAAACAATGATTCTCGAGCAGATTTATCGCAATTTCCCCGAGGACACCACTGATGGAGGGAACGCTCGTGCGTTACTTTTTCAAACGCACTGGTTCTCCTCCATTGCTGAGTTGGACCCGCGAACAGCAGAGGCATTGCCTCAGACGCTTTATTCTGTCTTGTGGAAGATCACATCGGACCCTTCAGATACCTCGGGGGTACTTAAAGACAGGCTATGGCGTATCACCGAGCATGTTCGGCTTTCATTGGAAAAATTGTTCCGTGAATTGAACGAATCGCCGCGCAGGGAACATGCGATCCTGCCGATCCGTGCCGTCCGGGAACTTGATACGACATCATTTATGGCTCTTGCCCGCCGTCCGGGGCGTAATATCCGCGAGAAATTGGCGGGAAAGCCATACATGTTGGCTGTCCGTAGAGTCCAGTCGGTCGATTTGCCTGAAAACCGGCTTCTGAAAGCGTTTTCTGAACAGTTAGTTGAATTTTTGGAACTCAGGGCAAAATATCTTGGCGAAGATCCGGATGAACTCATCGAAATAATTCATTCTTGGCTTCAGACGGATGAGGCACAAAGTATAAGTTATTGGGACAATGTACCTCCGAACAACACATTGCTGACCCATCGGAACTATCGAGCCGTTTATGATGCATGGTGCTGGTTACAGTCTTTGGATGATGATTTGACAATAGATCTGAAAAATTTGGATCAACGCCAAAAAATAATGGGGCAATGGAAGAATTATGGGCAGATGTATGCCAACGGGAAACATATTTTTGCGGAAATGCCTGTTCTGTTTGATTATGACAAATTTGAAATTCATTCATGGACGGGACAAATTTTAACCACTACCGCTGCGCGTTGTGCAATCCCTGCCGAGGACTTTGAAATTATACGTTCACCAGTATGTGTCGACTTGACAGATCTTCATCCGGCATATGCGTGGGGGAACAATAAAACCAGCACTGGCAATAATTTTATCAGAAAAAATCATGCTCTTTCCTTCCTTTGGCAAAGTTGGCATAATCCCAATGTTTCTGCTGTTGTTGATGTTGATTTGTTTAAGGCCGACGTATTGTATCTACACCATGATGCGGTCACCGTTTCAGCACCAGATCTTTTCTTCTCTCGTGAACACGGCGTTGAATATCTTGATCGTGCCGCACGAGCATTCGTTTCACAATTGCGCGAAACTTTTGTAAATGAAAATATCGTTTGGCTGCAGCCAGACTTTCTTAACGATTTCGAACTCACCATCACCAGACGAAATATCAATACCGTATACCCAGGGGCCCAGCCGTTGCCACGATCCGTTGCCGCTGTCTTGGAAAAGGTAGATTACAAACAGCTGGCAAACGGTTTTTCGGTGGTGGTTCTGGACAATATCGGAGGCGTCAATTGCGCGACAAAATTGGAAGCAAAATTCGATGCCGAACTGAAGAAATGTTTGCCAGAAACATATGGTTTTTATTGGGAACGACATCCGCCCATTATTCTTTCGGAAAAAGAAGATGAGGAAGAGAAGACAATAACAGAATACGACATTGCGACCCTGGATGAACAAGGGAAATGGTCGTCGCCAGTTCATTCGCATGGTAGTTGCAATATTGCACAAGATAACTTGCGTAAATGCAAGCAGATTGGCCATTATAATTCCCTGATTCAGCTTTCTGAATCTCCTGTGATAGGAGGTATTAAACTCCATGAATTGCAGAAGCGCGCTGGAGATATCCCTCTTTGGAGAGATCAAATTCCAGAACTCTCAATCAAAGCAATGGTAAATGGCCGCTATCAGCGTTTTTATTTGGTATCGCGGGGGACAACGGTGAAAACGATTCGCGGCAAAGCGATAAAAATCCCTGTAAGAGAAGGTTTCACTTTGCCTGCAGGGAAGGATCATTATCAATTCCCATTATTCATAGGTGAAGATGAGGCAGCCGTTGGCTTTTCTGCTCGACTGGAATCGCCGGATTTCCCGCTTGATAGCCCGTTGGAATGTAGACTTGATTTAACATTCACATACGGCGAGGACGACCCTTATCGCCTTGTTTTTGAGCCCATAAAACAGGGATTTCGCCCGATACGGGCACAGTGGACCAAGACAACAGAAGAAATCGTGACTGATGCCCCAGCCCCGGCATATCCCCAAATCACGACTTGGGACGGATTACAGAATTTCCCGAAAATGGATTCGGACGAGACCCAAGATCTATTGGAATGGGTGACTTCTGGACTTAAGCAACTTCGCAGAAGGCTGTATTATGCTCCACGAAAGCGTGAAGTTGGTGTCCTGAATAATGAATGGCTTGAAGACAAAAACGGGCTTCATTATTCATTTGCCTTCTGTGAAGGGAAACGTGTTTTTATACACGAAAACAACTTTGTTAAGGGCCAATCTTACCTGAATTTCTCACAAGGAGACGAGATTTCGTTTGAATTGACTGAATACAAGGGGAAATATTCAGGAAGAAATATTTCGGCAGAGGATTACGTAGGAGAGAGTGGATTACGTAAACTTGATGATAATGGCATTCGAGAGACGGTTAAATATATCCACAAATCCTTGTATTTCCCAACGATCCAAGTGTGGCGTGACGGGCGATCGGTTACCGACACACAGTGCCCTGATTTTTTCAGAAACACAACGGAAGATCATATTGTCTTTTTGAACAACTTGTTAAATGAAGATTTGCCAGCGCAAATTAAAAATGAAATCCTTTTTTTGCTTTCCTGCATGCATAAAGATGCTCCAGAAGAGTGTATTTCGTGGATAGCTGGACAAGTAGAAAATAGCAAGGTGATCGATAAGCGAGCTGTTGGCTTTGGTATCGGAGACCTGTCTGAACCTTGGCAAGAGGCGATTTTTGATTCGCTTATTTTGCATATGACAAACGATTCCCTGCGCGTGTTCTCATACGCGATCTGGCGCGGTCCACATTTTGTCAATAATTTTACTCTTCAGCAATATCAGGCCGTTTTGCAGCATTTGCTCAAGATGCTTGCGAATATTAAGCCTTGTCCCCCACGGAAGAGTGAAAATAACTTTTGGACCACTCGGAATTGGGTCCGCTCGACTACGGAACCTCTGGAACTACTACTGGGCTTACTGCGGACTCGTTCGTCATCGACAGAAGACATAAGAATGTTGCTGCAGCCACATCAAAAAATTACAAAGGATTTGGCTAAACAGGTTGATCGCATTGCAGATATATTTGCGAATTCTCCCGATATCGTCTTGTTCTCGCGAGTTCAGCTGGGCGATCTTCCTGTGAAATCAGAAGAAGATCACACCCCAGATTTACTTTATGCCTTGCGCTTGTACCTTACTGGTGATGATGGAGCAAATGCAATTCAAATTACAGGCATTTCGGATGGAGATAATGACTAAGGAGGATATTATGGATATTTCAGAGAAAACACATTACCATAAAACAGTAATTATTAACCGCGCAGTCTCTGGCTCAGGAAAAACGACATTGTCTCGCTGTGTGACGGAGGCCCTGCGTGCTCGTGGCCTGACAATTTCGGTTCACTCCACAGACGAATTTTTTATGAAGGATGGGCGTTACTGTTTTGATATTAATGTACTCAACAAATTTCATGCCCAAAACCTCGCCAACTTCATATCGGATCTGGGCCGGGGAATTGATGTTGTGATATGCGACAATATGAACCTGTTGCCGTGGCAATCTCAACCATATACGGATGCTGCTCGCCAATACCAATACCGAATCCTTTTTTTGAATTTTCTCCCCCGCGAATTGGAAAAGCATCTCGCTGCGCAGGTCGTTACGGAAGAGAAGCCGGATGCACACGGGCTTCCCAAGGAATTGTTGGAACGTTTCATCCAAAATTTTAATGACTATAATGACTTGTTGGACCACAATACGCCGCGAGATATAAAGCGGCATCATAAGTTTGTGTGGAATGATATCGACAAGGTTGTGATGGACACCGGCGAGCTTGCGCCATATTTTGATTCTGATGCGGTTATCATGATCCGCCCAGACAAATACCAGGAGATGAAGAAAAAACTTGCAAATATTGTTTTGGACTTTGTTGAAAAACCAGACGAGGAACTTGATCATGGTGTTGCTTCAAAGCATTATTTGCTTACTTGGTATGGCATCACGGATATCCGGGCCGCGTTGGGTCTCGAACCTTCGGCGGGGCCTGTGGCCGGAGCTCTCCGCACAGGGAAATACACTGACGCTATTGTGTTGGGGTATACCAATCCGAATAAGCCTCAGAATGCATTTTCCGGGGCAATTAGAGAGGAATGGGAAATTCTGCACTCGCTGTCTTTAAAAGACAGGCTGGCATATCCACGTGAAAAGGCGCAGATGATTGTCGATGCCGTCTGCAACACGGAAACAGGACATTCCATTTTTCAAGAGTATCTGCAGTCAGCAAACCTGCCGGGAAAGATCCACTTTGTGCCACAAGTATTATCGCACCTGAATGATGCTCGTGGAATTGAGCTCGCTGCTCGCAAGGCATTGCAACTTGCTCTTTCTGATGAGACGGAAAAAGATATCACCTGCTTTTTAAGTCCGGGCACACCTGTTATGGCTTACACATGGGCGACTGTTTCTCGGACAAATCCGAATTTACATATTCGGGTTATTGCAAGTTCAGATCCGCGAGTTCCCCCAGAAGAAATTGATTTGCCTAAGGACGTTATGTCGCCGTCTGTTGAGGCCAAAAGAAAAATTCTTCCAACGTCTTTTGATGTGATCATACATTTGCTCGGTACGGATACGAACATTCCGCAATATTTCAGTATTGTCCAATTTTCCGCAAAAAAGCACTGGTTCATAACTTCTGCAGACTCCGGCAAGGCAAAGGCCCTGCATCGACTTCTCCCCAAGGGGGGAACAATGGAAACAAAAATAGTAGATGCTTTTGTTCCAGCGCATACTCGCAAAGCAGTCGAGTCCATTGTGCGTTCTTTGCCGCCGACAGCGAGTATTGGAATAAACCTTACTGGAGGTACGAAATTAATGTTTGCTGGCGGGCTGAACGCCTGCAATGAATTTCCAAATGCCGAGCCGTTCTATTTTGACATTAAACAGCACAACATCACTTTCATACATACCGGAAAAAGCATGCGCTTTAAGGGCGTTTCATCAATAGATGGCTTTTTCACTGCCAGCGGGTATGACATTATCACAGATGGCTATTGGGAAGATAATCCGATTCGCGAGGCCAGAAAAGAGCTGACCTTAAAACTCTGGGAGAAGCGGAACCTGCTCGGAAATCTTTATCAAAGCAAGGAGTTCAGGGCATATAAGCCTCCCTATGGAAAACCGAATCCTCCTTTCAATTTCTCTGCATCTCATATCAGCGCATCCCTCAAGGGGAATCATGCATCTTTGGTGATAGACGGAGAAACATTGCAGGTCCCAGACTGTAATGATTTCGGAACATATATTGGCGGAGGATGGCTGGAAGAATATGCCTATCTGCAGCTGCGGCCATTGATGGATGCAGGCCAAATTTTTGATTTGCGGATAGGTGTGGAAATAACTCCTGCGGGACAACGTCCAGGTTATAAGCAGATGCCTTTCGGTGAATTTGATTGTGCTTTTACCGATGGCAACCGTTTGTTCATCGTGGAATGCAAAGCGGGTGCGGTAAAACAAGATCATATTCAAAAGCTGGAGAATAATCTCAAAAATTATGGTGGCATTGCTGCGAGAGGAATGCTGATCTCGGCTTTCCCGTTCACTCCGATGCTCCAAACGCGCATCGCCCGCTCGACTTCTATTCGAGCAGTTCCCCCTGCGAATAATAACACGCAAGGACTGCGAAACACGATTTTGTATTGAACACGATAATTCCTGCAGAGGATGGTTATGGCAGACAGACGAAGACAAAGGAGACCGAGTAATCCCTATCAGGGTTTGGGGATTCTTATTGCTTTTGCCCTGATTATTGTTTTTATTGCATCGTTTTGGCAGGTGATTATAGGTTGTCTCATCGGAGCCTTTGTCGTTTATGTCGTGTGGAGATTTCGCGAGGAAATTTGCCAGGGAATTGCCGCATTTTTCAGATTTATCATCCGGCTCTTTTCTGGGGCCTATCACCGCATCCATGATGCGTATACAAGGTCACGTGAAAACACCACCCCCGAAAACACCACCCCCGAAAACACCACACCACCCAAGCTCATGAGTAAACCGGACAGATCATCGAAAGATCAGGAAGACCCTCAGATATGGTGAATCTGCTGGCACGTTGGTTTTAAGGTTGGGAGGCTATTGGGGGCGTTTGGCCGCGATCCATCCGCGCCAGCGGCCATCGCCGGGGTCCAGCAACAGACCGCCGCCAGCGACCCCGCTGGGCCTTTTTTCTTCAGATTTTTTGTTAGACTCGGAAAAATGGCAGGAGAGTTTTTTCCAGCCACCCTTTGGGTAGTGATAATACAGCAGATTTTGAGGTCAGAGGGGCGCTATTATCACCAGTTAGACCGTGGGTGGCGGTTCCCAACACGACCGTGTTTCAAACCGCACCCCGCCAATTTCCGCGCGACAGGGTAGGATTGCTGACCTCAAAACTCGGCCGAATCCAACCCCGAGTTCGAATCCCTCGCGGGCGAGTTTTTAACCGCCACCCGGCTGGGTAGGATTCCGAAAAGCATTTTTGCTGATTATGAACGACTTGTGAAAACACTCCAGTTTTTCGGGGTCTCCCGGAATTCTCAGAATTCAGACTCCAGAGGGCCGAAAATCCGGAGAAAACGTTCTGATTTTGCAGTCTGAGTGTGTTTCAAACACACGGCGATATGTTTTGTAAAAGGCTTTGTGCCAACGGGTTTTAGCGGTTAATGCGCAAACTGACTCTGATTTAAAGAATCTGGAGGGGAAAACAAAAATGGCGGAGAGAGAGGGATTCGAACCCTCGGTGAGTTTCCCCACACCACATT
>ERZ1026844.509-NODE-509-length-28390-cov-12.818211_pt1 | contig 28390 bp, 21 predicted proteins | sample MGYA00380152_ERZ1026844 | MGnify/ENA primary metagenome ERZ1026844 (study PRJEB33269, sample SAMEA4719788) | human gut metagenome | biome: human-associated habitat; feature: organic feature; material: feces | place: Cameroon | collected 2013-10 ... | reverse complement strand
AGCGAACGGCATCTGCTTTCGCAAGTGGCTCGAAGACGTTCTGCCGCGTTTGAATTCCACTCCGGCAGGACAGATTGATTCGCTGATCCCAGAGGCAAAGCAAAGTTGTCAATGAGCTCAGGCTCATTATTATGAAGAGAGAATGCCGTCTGGTGCTCAAACGCCAGATGGCATCACCTTTTCCTGTTCTAATCTTTTCAAAACTCTATCGCCGATATTTTCCTTTACCATGGGGCTCACTGGGCATACACCCACGGCGTTCCAATTCTCGGTTGAAAGCGGTCAGATAAATGTTGCTCAGTAACGGAGAGAGATTGCCGTCCTGCGGGCTGCTTTCTTCCGTTCGCGTCACCACGCCATTGATCATGACTCCGCTTTTCAAGTAGCGTTTGACCAGACTCAATACTCGTTGATCTGACCGAAAACAAGTAAATCAGGAATCCAGTTCCAGACTTGCCCATACAATAGAGCCTTTTATTTTCGGCGGCAGAATTTCAAAAGCATTGAATGTTTCTTTCAGCAGCTTCGCTGGAACTGCATAACGCATTACGTATACAGCATCTCTCGGATAATCACTGAAGAGCTGAAATATATTATTTTGATCAATTCGATCTGGCGGCAATTCCAAAGATTCAATAAATGTCAGACTTACGGTGTTGCAACGTACCGGAAGACCTGTCAATCTTTCTCTTTCTGTATCGTCTGAAAAACCAAGAGATAAAACCGCTTTTGTTTCAGCAGAAAGTTTTCCTGCTGGCATACGCAGAGTAATATTCTGTTCCATACGTCCCATATCGACACCAATATGCGGAACGGTCAATTTTACAGGTAAAACTGTTCTGGCGGATTCTCCCGGAATAATTGCCTGCGGAAAGGAAACTGCCATTCTCCGCGATGAACGTGAGAGTTTTTCCTCATCTGCTATAGTAAGCATCATTTCATTTAATGCTTTCAGATTTTCAGACTCTCGGTAACATTCATTAAAAAGATAAAGATTATCCGCTCCGGAACTCCAGGCTGCTGCCGCTGCACCGCGCAAAATATCGTATGTATGCAGACTATTGCCCGGATAGGCTGCGCAGGCTGATTCTGCTACGACATTGATGATTGTATTTTCAGGAAGCAGTTTTCTCCACAACTTCACTTGCGGATCAAAATTTGTCCCTTCCAAAAAACCGGAAAGGGTCAACATATCCACACAACCATTTTTTCCCCATTCAATAAGGTCAAAACCATAATTCAGGCAGGATTCCGGATGTGAAGGAACTCTGTGTGCCAAACGGATTTTATGTCCAACCCGGTTTTCCGCTGCATCTGCGATATTACGGATTTCCTGAACAAAATCGGTTAGAATTTTCTGACCATCACGTTCAAATCCGGGAGCAAACATCATTCCCCAGCGCATCCAGTCACATTCAAAACCAAACATATCATATTTATTAAAAAGTTCGCGGACAAGATTCAAATGGTGCTCCCGAACCTCTGGGATACTATAATTATAAGAGCCTTCCCAACTGCGTTCTGAACGGTATGGGGCACGCCTCCACTGAGGATTTTCTTTCCATTTTCGGCTTGGCCAAGGTTGATGATCGCTGTAAAGTTGCTCCGCAGCTTCTTTTAATCCATGCGAATCATTCATCCGCATAGAGAGCCAACCTTCTATATCAAGCTCCCCGCAGCGTTGAAGCCAAATCTTGAATTGATCTACTCCGCGTTCAGAAAGCAGACGCAAGTGGTTAACATACGGAATATTCTGTTCAACATCCTTGAAACGTTCCCATACATCGCTGTCATAAAGAGCCCTCTGCATATTCGTACAGAAAAGAATTCCTTTGACTGTTCCTGTCTGAGCGTATGTGTCTACTAAATTGCGGACTCCTTCCGGAGTCATATCCGACTCCGGATGGAAATGATAAAAATGCTGATTATCTTCGTTAAAGTAAATCTTTTTCATCTGAAGCACATTCTTTTTTTTCAACAGAGCCAATTTCAAAATTCCTTCATTGAAAAAGTAAAAGTAAAAGTAAAAGAGCCAGTTGCAAAATAATTGACTTCCCTTTTGGTTAAATTTGACTTTTGTGTATCAAATGTCAGCTGGTGGCCCAAATGCACCACTGATGAGCTCCTGAAAATACACCATTCCTAAAAAATAAATATGCTATATTTTCTCTTTTGGTCAACTGTATCTTTACTCCTGACCGATTCAAAGCCCCCCCGCCGGGAATTTGGCGGGCGCCGATTCAAAGTGCCCCCCCGCCAGTAGGGGTGCCTGCCGGGACTCAACAAACGGCAAGCCAAAGTTCCAGTGTTTCCTACCATCCACTGTCAGCTCCCCGAGCCTGGAGTCGAAAATCCCAATCGGACAATTGTCATCATCAACATTCATCAAAATTCTCACGCCTCCAGCATGCCAAGCATATATTGATAGATCAGTTCGTCAGCGCCGTGCAGTCCTTCATGGCTGTAATCCGGATAAATAAGATGCTCTTTCGGCGCAGTGATCCGGTTGTATGCGGCAAACTGCGTCGAAGGCGGACAGATCGTATCCATAAGTCCGGTCTGCATCATCACTTTCGCAGTGATCTTCTCGGCAAAGAATTGTGCGTCGATATAACCGAGCGTTTCAAAGAATTCATCGATATGTTCATGGCGCGGATCGTAGATACGCAGCCAATTTTTGATATCCTGATAAGCGTTGACCGCGAGATCCATCTCCCATACGCGGCGATAGTCGCAGAGATAGGGGAATACCGGAGCGATTCGGTTGAGTCCTTTGACCAGTCCGGCACAGACCAGCGTCAGACCGCCGCCCTGCGAACCGCCCCATACACCGACTTTGGAACGGTCGATCCAGTCGAAATTCATAGCTAGTTCGGCAATTTGCGCACAATCAAGATAGACATTGCGGTAATAAAGATTTTTTGCGCCGTCAATCAGACCGCGCGTGAAAAATGAATTCTCCTGCGTGGAACCCGAACGGCGGCCTGTCTCTTCCGACAAACCGCGCTGACCGCGACAATCCATTGCGACTACAGTGAAACCGGCGGCTACCAGTCCGAGATAAGCACACCACTCGGGAACCTGTTGGCCCAAGCCGTGAAAATGCAGAGCAAGCGGCGTATTTTCACTCTCCTTCGGACGTACCATGCGACCGTGGATACGAGCGTCACCGACACCGGTGAAGTAGTATTCAAAGCAGTCGGCAAACGGCGTTTTGAATCCGGCCGGGATCAGCTCCGTTTTTGCATCAACGGTGTGCATTTCGGCCATAGCGTCCGACCAGTACACATCAAAATCGGCGGGTTTCGGAGAAATTCCGCGGTAATTGCGGAGCTGTTCCAGCGGCATGTCAACAATCGGCATTTTCAATATCCTTTATACTATGATGGTTTTGTATTTCCAAACACTACTGCCGGTAAAAAATTCCGGACTAACTTATTGACATCGGGACTTATTTTATCAAAAATTTTGTTAATGCGCAGACGATACTTGATAATTTCAATGTCAATGCTGACATTGCCGATAATTGCGGCTGCGCCCCCCACAGATAATACCCATACGTTTTTCCTGTATTCCTCCCATTGCTTTTTGCCTCTTCACCAGAATTTATGGGGATAATATGCTCAGTTTGAGCGTAATTTTTCTGACAGTCAAAATGAAGTGACGGATATTTCCGTCATTTCGCGGTAAAATGACGGATGATTTTCGTGATGCATATTATGAGGGTTTGGATGAAAAAAAACATTTTTTCTTCCAAACCGGCAAAAGCCGTATTTACATCAGGTTCTGGCGGCTGTCAAACGGCAAACGGAATAAAAGCGACCAACGGGAGCGGTTATGCCGGATTGCCGCTTGACTGACGGCGGGTTCTGATGTATCTCGCACCGATTTACCCACAAATTCTCGTGAAGACCCTGCTTTTTGTTGGCGAATCGTTTCAAAATTTTGCTTCCGGTTAGGCTATTCCCCAAGCATCGGGATATTTACCTCCACTCAGTTAAAGTAGATTTTTCATTACTATAGTACCTGTATCGGTATATTACAATATTGTGAAATTTGCTGACGCCAAAGCTGTTCTTGTTCCGGCGTAGCAACATCGGCAGAAAAAAACTCCTTAATCCCAAGTCGTGCAGATTTTGCCGCGCCTAGGGTATGGTATGGTTCCAATTGGATTTCACTTATTTGCGGAATCGAATTGGCTAATTTCCCGATTCCTGCCAGTTCCTCAGGAGAATCGTTCCAATCTAAAACCAATGGACAACGCAAAATTATCTCTGCGGAATGCCGAACCAACAGCTGTAAATTTTCATGTATCAGCATCAGCGGTTGACCGGTAATCCGCAGATGATTTTGAGGATCAACACTTTTTATATCAAACAAAAACAAGTTAACATACGGAGCTATTTCTGCATATTTTTCCGGCTCAGCAAAACCACAGGTTTCCATTGCAGTATGTAATTGGGCAGCATGTGCACGTTGAAGCAATTCCAATGAAAAATCAAATTGAGCCATTGGTTCCCCGCCGGATAGAGTGATTCCGCCACCGGAATACTTGTAAAAAGACTTGTCTTCTAAGACTTTTTTCAAGACTGAATCCACTGACATTTTTTTGCCGCATAATTCCAAAGCATCACTATAACAATTATCGACACAATTACCGCATCCGATACATTTGTTGCGGTTAATGATATGTTGGTCATTGATGAAATGATGACATTGAACAGGACACTGTTTTAGGCATTGTCTGCAAAGGCTGCATTTCCTGACATCAAACAGCAACTCTGGTGTTGATTTCCAGGATTCCGGATTGTGACACCAAAGACAACGCAAAGGACAACCTTTCAAAAAAACAGTCGTTCTGATTCCTGGTCCGTCCTGAAGTGAAAATTTCTGGATATCAAAAATAAAACCTTTAGACATTTTATAACAAAAAGCCTCCGTCTACGACTAATGTATGACCATGTACAAATTCAGAAGCGTCTGAGGCCAGATACAGAAATGCAGCTACGATATCTTCGGTTTTCCCCGTTCGTCCGGCAGGATATTTTTTCAATAATTCCTGATAATGTTCCGGACTGAAATCATTGCGTGCCACAGTCAGATCCGTATGAATTGTACCTGGAGCAATACAATTTACATTGACATTATATTGAGCTACCGATTTTGCAACACATTCTGTTGCGGCGATGACTGCCCGTTTGAATACTGAGTAGGAAAAACAGTTCGCCGCATTCCTGATGCCGTATACACTGGAAATATTGACTATTTTGCCGTAACGCCGGGAACACATTCCCGGCAATGCCTGTTGCATAAGATCAATGGGAGCATCCATTAGAAGCTCTCTGCTGAAAATATATTTCTCCGGAGTAAGATCGGTCAATGCACCGTCTGTCACAGTTCCGGCACAGTTGACCAGAATATCCACCTTGCCTGATAGCATATCTTCAGCTCGATCAATCAATTTCTCCCGTTGGGATGGAATCGACAAATCAGTAGCAAGATATCCATAAAAATTACCAAAGCCTTTAAGTTCGTTAAGAATCGGAGTTCCATCCGGGTTGCTGGCAATTACTGCAACGTTGGCACCTCGTTGAGCCAACGCAACTGCGATAGCGCGTCCAATTCCACGCCGTCCTCCGGTAACAATAGCATTTTTATTCTTAAACATAAATTCAATTTCTAATATATATGGCGCTCAATAAACTCTTTCTGCTGCGCCGGAGCCAATTTTACAAAACGTGATGACAAACCGTAAAGCCGGACGATCAAATTGTAATGAGCTTCGGGGTGCTTCATGGCATCTTCCAACTCTTCGCGAGAAAGACAGTTGATTTGCAACATTTCCACATCGGTTTCCAAAAACGCACGCTCCAAAGCGGCAAGCGTTTTCAGGGTCATTCCCTGACTTGTCAAAGATAAAGTTACTACACTGCCAGCAGAAAATGCCGACAAATCCAAATTTTTGCAATTGTTGATGACCGAAGAAACCGCCTCCGCAAAACGCAAATGGCTGGGACCAATTCCTTGTGAAATATAATCTCCGTTAAACCGTCCGTCAGGAGTGCTTGGCGTATGCTGAGCATATCTTCCCAGAATCGACCAGTGGTAATTATACAACGCCGGTTGGAAACGTCCACCTCGCTCACTGGGAATATCACCGGTACAACTGGAAAGTTCATTCAAAACCCGTTGTGCCAAAGTTAGAGTGCCTTCATTGCAGTCTCCCCAGAAATAGGGAACGTGCAAAACCTCCTGACGCATTACGGTATAATTTACCCAGTTATCCTTCATTGCCTTTTGGAAATCCTGAAGCGAATACCGTTTTTGTTCAAAACACAAATAGCGGATTGCCAACAGAGAATTCAAATAGGTAGCAAATCCGGCAAGAGGTAAGCCATGCGGATTATATCGGCCGCCGCCAGCATTGTAATCCTTACCGTTGTCTAAACAGTCATTCATACATGCAGAGAAAAATGGTGCTGGCAATACTTGATCGGTAACTTTCCCGCCTTTACTGATTGCTTTGCACATTTTGCGTATTGACGCAATCGTGTTATCAAGAACGATTCGGTAGAATGTTTCAAAATCCTTGGCATCACATGCGTTGGTAAAATGCTCTCCAATACGTCTTTCCAGCTCTGGCTCCGGACAAATTGACAATCCCAACACCCGCGGCAAATTGTAATAACACATAGCGCCGGCAGAGTGTTCGCAGTTGGGAATAGCAACTTCCCAGCAACCACCAACCACAAATTGCCGAACATCTTCTAAACGCTTATTTTCTTTAAGCTGACTTTTGATTACCGCATTGTCATTGACAATCCCGATCGTGTTGCGTCCGCATAGAAAATCCGTATTTACCCAATCATAGAGTTCTTGCGGAGATCGGTTATTAAAGCGTACCTGCAACTTGGGATAAACTAAATTCTGCTCACGATGAACTTCGAGAAAAAGTTTTGTAAGTTCATTGCAAACTGGATTGCCGCAGTCATCGCATCCGCCAAGGACCAAAGAACCGTTTTGCTCTCCGAAAAGCGGTAATTCACTCAGGTTTTTGTTAAAATCCTGTTTGTTGTCGATGTAACAGCAAAATGCACCAATCAAATCCCGTGCTTCCGATTTCGTTATGCGCCCGACTGCCAAATCATTCTGATAGAGTTTAATCAAATCGAAATCCGGATGACCGATCACTCCCATTGCCAAACCTTCAACTGATGCCGTAACTTCGTAAAGAAACCAAGTAGCGGAAAGTCCTTCATAAAAGGTTTCCGGTTTGCGCCATGGAGAATCGCCGGAATTAGCGATCATACTCATACAGGTACGGGACTCTTCATCCGGAGCATTCACAGCAGCAATCTTGGCGGCCTCCGCAAAGCGTTGAGATATCTTGTGGATGGCAAGCAACGAGCGTGCAGCACAAAAATAAAACAGCTTATTTTCTGGATTATCAGTGGTTTCTTCAAGCCGTTTGGCCTTTTCGTAATAAAAAGAGAGACCATTGTTGAGAATGTTATTCAAAGAAAAAACATGATGCTCTAAATCCGGATAACTAACGCATTCATGAAGTGCCGCGCCGCAGGCACAACCTACCTCATGACGCAACTGCGGGTCTACATCTGCGAACAGATGTTCATATCGCATCATCATCCAGTTACGTCCGGCACTGTTATTGCCGTAATTTTCTGCCGGTTTCAATCCCATTTCAGACGGAAATGGAGAATGGGGGAAAAGAACGGGAGTAAACCAGTCGGCCAGCAATTCCGTCTGGGCAGTCTTGAATTCCATGGCACTCCAGTCCGGATGTTCAGCAGCCAACTCATCCATTTTTTGATAAAATGGCTCAATAGTTTTTTTTTGATCCCAAATTTTAGTTGTATTAGCAAAATAATACGACTGAAGTTCCTGTTTTAACATGTTAATATTGATATACATTGAAAAATCCTCCATCATCTTTTATGCAATTATTCAACTAAATTCAGTTTTCCCAACAGTTCCATTTGCCGCAAGTGAATTCCGTGACCGAACCAAGAGATAAATTTGCGGTCATTAAGTTTACCGTCACTGTCATCAACGATTATTCCAAAGGACAGCGACTGGCCGGCTTTCGGTACAACGTTGTTGATTTGACTCCACGGAATTGCTATTTGATATTCAGCATTTCCAGCTTCCCCTGTCGGTTTTACAAAAATTTTTGCATCCCGGACAAGTTCACAAGGGGCGGGCATATGCCGATAAACCTGCGCTCCTTCTTGAGGATGCAAAGCTGCACCAAATTGAATTATTCCTCCAGATGTGGTATTGGCAAAACCAATTTCCAGAGAATCAGCCAAGAATGCTCGTTCGATCGGTTGACTGGCAAAATAGACATCATCCGTGACCTTACATCCAAGATAGAAGTATTTTTCATCCCACATCGTCAAAATTTCTGCAGAAAGATCCGATTGCTCTTTCCACGAAGCGGAAGGCATGATACACACTACTTGATTTTTTTGATCGGCATGGAGAGCTTGCGCACGTTTCCAATTTTTCCAAGTTCCATCGAGCTGGAAGCCGCCCGGAGCTCTGACACACATAGTAAATGTATCCTCCCAGGAGGTTTGGAACGTCACTCCGGAATCTGTGGTGATTTTAAATTCGACCGGTGTCCGCACTCGGTTGTTCGAACGAACAAGTTTAACATTAAACGAAATTGTTTCTCTTGATATAGGGGCTATTTTCAGTGTGGTTTTTCGAGGAGAAATGCGTACCAATGGGTGAGAAAGCACTTCTATATTCAGTGTTTCTGCCGTTTCAGAATTATTCTTTATTTCCAAATCAAGTCGGGGTGCAGAGGTTTGAGACGCATTGAATGCCCGAAACTCGAGATTTTTGGACAATGACAACGGTTCTGAACTGATAATATAACAAAGATTTTCCGGTATCGGAATATTCAGCACTCCGCGTTCAGGAGTGATCGTGGTTCGATTGCCAAATACATCAGAAACTTCTACCGGAGATTTGCCTTTAAAAGAAAGCGTTTGTTTATTAGCATTCCAACAAATACCGACCCAAGTGCCATTATTCCGCTTCCAAAGATAAAATCTTCCATTTCCTGCTACTTTTTCAAAAAAAACAACCCGTCCAGCTCCCAATGTATCGGTCATCACTGTATAAGCAAGAGCTGCGGGACGCGGGCACCAGTATTTATCAAAAACACCATGCCCTTCAGTACCAGCACACATAAAGCAGAACCATGCGATTCGTTTTATCCATGGAGCGCGTTGTAAAATTGATATATATGTTAATACAAGTTTAGCTGCCCGATAATTTTCGTGTTCAAAAGAAATGCTGTTTTTATATGGTAGAGCTACACCGACTTCCGGAATCACACCGAACAGATTGGGACGATCCAATATTTTCCCAATTTTTTCTACCATCTCCCCCGATTCTCCGTATGCGTTTACCGCAAAAACATCAAGTTCATTTCCGCTTTCTTTGGAATTGATAAAACGTTTTGCGATTACCCCTTGAAAATCTGAAGCATGTCCCGGCCCAAACGGCAATGATGGATTCGCAGCCTTGGAACTTTTCCGTGCCTCGTGATATAATCGGAACCAATCGCGTGTTGTTCCGGCAAAAGCACTGCGTTGTGCCAGACAAGCGTCATCCTCAGCTGAAGCAGTATACCCGCCCAAACCTTCATTTCCAAAAATCACAAGATCAATATCGTTTCCCATGGCTTGGGTCTGTGCGTAAATATAAGCATTCCAGGCTTTAAATTCATCCGGTGTTTGGGGGACTCTTGGCAGATTATTATTGCCTTGTTCCATTAAGGAAACCCACCCGGAAATTTTATGTTTTTGCATAAGCGGCAGAATATTTTCCCGCCAGTATTGAACTTTGCGTTCCGCTCCTGCCGCAGCTTGTTGAGCGTCATCCAATGTCAAATTGAAAAACCTGCTTTGCAAACGTATCCCCCGCACCCCCATCTGACGCAAAATATATAATTGGTGTTCAACCGCAGTGAGATCATATGAGCCACGCTCCATACTGATTTGGGTGGGGTGAAAATCAAACGGGTAATCGTCACTCAGACGTTCTTCATCCGATACTCGGTTGCGATAGGGCAACCACCCCATGCGGACTGTGCATTCTGCGATTTTCAAGCGACCGTCAAACATGGAGACATCAACGTAATATGGACCGAATTTATCCAATTGGGGCATTTTCAGTTCTACTGATTTATAACCCCATGGAGAAAATTCAGCCTCTTGAGAAAAACTCTTTATTTCTTTACCGGAGGAGTTGCGGATTTGGGCCTTGATACTGAATTTTCGGGAAACCGACAACAGATTTCCGGCAACAACCTGCAATACAATCGGCCGCTTGTCTGATTCATAGAAAAAGTTTGCGTCCCGGGTCAACATCGGGAAAAGCAGACCGGAATTGCTCCGCTGACTGTCAACCGGCAATTGAGGCGGCAGCAGTTCATTTTCTCCAAGCAGCATCATATATCGTGATTTTGATAACGAAGGGGGCAACATACGCTTGGGAGCCTGCCAAACGGCAACATTATCTACCAGAAGTTCGCCCCAGTTGGCACGACTCGGACCATTCCACTCCTCAATGATATCTTGATATTTCATTACCGCACACGCATGAGTCGCTTCCGCAGGAGGAATCAGCGGATCTTCAACGACACAAAAATATTGTCCGAAAAAATTTGAATGTTCCACAACTCCACTGAACCAACGCCGATGCGGGTAATTTACCGGATAGTACTTCTCTCCGTCTTTGCGGAAAAACTTCACTTCCACCACTGGTGCATGACCGCTGATCGTAGCGTGTTGACTGAACTTCACCCAATAGAGAACATGAACCGGAACATCTTTTTGCAATGTGAACATTTGCGAGATCCACTGACCATTATCATTTTCTTTGGTCAATGACAATGCCCTTTTTCCTGCATAAGCCTGATCGGATACGTCGGGAGAGCCAGGCCCCTCATAATGCCAACCAACAGGAATTTTTCCGTTCATTTCCTCAAAAGAGGCGTTGACAACTAAATTGACAGCGCATTTCTCATTCAGCTCCTGTTCCAGCAGTTCACCTCTAGAAGCAGAGGTCCATGCTTTACTGCTTTCGCCTTGTGTCACTTTGATCGCACGTAATTTCAAAGCAGCTTCGGGGGAAATCCGGATCTCTGCCTTGACCGGTTTGCAAAACGAGTGCCGTCCCGCGATTCCGCTCACTTCATAAGAAACGCTATTTTCAGGTACCAAGGCGGATAGGCGTGATAAGGAAAAGCCTAATTCTGTTTCTCTTTTGGAAATATTTTCACCGGCTTCATCATAAAAATCGACTAGCAATTTATATGCCGGAGCCGGAGTTTCCACCTGCAATTCGATATTGTAAAATTGTTTGCTTGCTACAGGGAATTCGGCGACTGCGCGTTCTGATAAAACCTCCTGTGCTCCGATATAGGTAACAGGAATCTGCTCACTTCGCGCATTTAGCGCAAGACCGAACAGACCGATTAGCAAAAAGATGATACAGAAAAAATTAAATTTATACATATTATAGAATTTCTTTTGAGGACCATTTTGACAATGTTTAAATCTGCAATCAATACAAAATCATAAAAATGAGCAAAAAATAGTACCGCAAATATCCGGCTATTGTCAAGCTTGGCAACAACTGGACATTGTTATGTGTCTATCAAATTGCATACACATCAAAACTTTTTCGAGATTTTGAAATCAGTTTTGCTAATATTTAAGGATTAGGCAATTCAATCAACAGGATATCATCAAAGCGGGCAATTCCTTGTCCTAAATCCTGAATTCGTAATGAAATTGAAAGATATTTCTGCTCCGGCTTAGGTTTGAATGTTCCCTCTACGGTATAATATCCATCCTTAATTTCTCCAGTAGCTTTGGTCCCCAAAGCTCCGGCATGCTGCATCTTTGAATTCAAAAAATCCAAACATATATTGACATATGCTCCATGCGATACAACATTGATATAAGCCATAAAATAGTATTCTGTATCCGGTTTCAGCTGAATTAGTTGATAGTATTCAGCCAAAGCTCCGCATTTGATCGGATTGGAGACAGAAATTTCAGCCGCACTGTCGTCGGTACGACCTGGCGTACCAATACCGAAAGTATACTTCATATCAGGAGCAGGATGTCCTTGACGAAGCCGTGTTCCCCAGTATTTAGGCATTCCGTTTTCGTTTTTTTCCGTAAAACTGGGATTCTTTACCAGATTCTCATTTTCTTCGGCAAACGCACAAAGTACCGACATTACAGCACACAAAGCCAAACTTTTTGCAATAAATTTCATATCAAACACCTGTTTAATTACCGTGTATATGGATATCCCAATCCATATTTATTGTTAGAGGAAACAGTCAAATAACCATAGAGAGGAAGATTATTCAGCCCATGTGATTTCACATGTCCATCTGCATACAGAACATTAATACTGCCATGCCGGTCGAATACTTTTTGAGCGTTAACAGCCCTCCCAACCTCGTTATTTGACAATCCATAATGCCATCCTTCGTTGCTGCCATGGCCAAACTTCGCCCCTGAACTCCAGCCCAAGCTGTCAATTACGGCAAATGTCGAACTAGGATTCCTCATTTCTGAATCTTTAAGCACATTATAACCAAATACCTTACCGCATACCCCCCAGTAAGTGCCGCGCAGACAATTGTTTTCCCTGACCCATTCCGTTTGATAACAACCATTTATCCCATATACAGGTGCATTGGCCGGCTCACCTCCCCAATCTCCGGGACAGAGAAATGTATCTTTTTCTTTAATTTCTGTTTTGCCTTGATAGAGTCTTGCTAAATATTGAAACCAAAGAAAACTTTCTGCTCCATAAGCAGTTGTATTTGCGCTATAAAACGCAAAAACATGAAATCCTTTATTATCGTCGGCATAGGTTATAAGACTTGTGCCGACCTGTTTAAGATTATTAATACACTGTATGGCACGGGCTCGGGAACGAGTTTTGTTCAAAACGGGAAGTAACATTGCAGCGAGAATCGCAATGATCGCGACAACCACCAGCAACTCAATAAGAGTAAATGATTTACGAGCCTTTAGATTTGAGTTTTGATCCATTTTTTTACTCCTTTGGGGGTGGAGCCACTTTCAAAAAAATTGGCTTTTTTCTGTTAATAACTCGTTTTCTCATGCGTCAAGCCCATCTTGACACATCCGACACGACTTTTTTCTTAAAAAGCCGTAAAAAATCAGTTTTTTGAGTGTAAACCTCCGTGCCCATATCCATGGGAGTTACTAACTTTCAATTTTCAATCGAACCTAAATCAATCTATTCAAGCATGTTGAACAGTTGCTTAACCGTAATGGCGATTACGCCGAACATCAGATGGCAAAGAACTTTCCAATGCCCTTTTACCCTGATATGACGTGCGCCGTAATTGTCTTTCAAATCCGAGTTGCCCCGTTCAACCGTTGAACGTTCCCGATAGCGAATTTTTCGACCTGGAGCAAGTTCAATCGCTCCACCCCGTCTGGGATTTGGATCAATGATCGGTATGTGTCCCAACTTTTCCGAAAAGGTCTTGATCTCCTCCGCATCATAGGCGGAGTCCGCCAAATCATACAGAATAGTTGCGCGTTCCGAAGACATTTGCATCAAGGGGATTGCCGCTTGGCTGTCGTGCAAGGATGCTGAACTCAAAATCGCCGCCAGTGGAACTTCTCCGTCCCCTACCGCAAGATGGAGTTTGTAGCCACACCAATAGGATGTTTCCCCTTTGCTGTCGCGTTTACCGCCCCAGTCGCAACCTTGGGGAAGATCGGCAAGATTCTCCGCCAGAGTTTGATGGGGTTGCAATTCAAGCCGCCGGGTTTTGACTTCTGCGATTTCTTGTTCAGATAACGCTGCTTTTCCGCTTTGCTTTTCCGGCCACGTTTCTTTTTGAGCTTGAGTTTCGGCGTGTTCTTGCGGCAAGCTTTCTCGCGACCGATGATCGCGGTTGAATCAAGGCTTGCATGTCCAACCAATTTTTCGGTGTATTTTTCCCGCACAATCAATGCATGGATTGCATCGCAGATTTTTTCTTGGGCAAAAATTCCGAACGCTCTTGAGAATGTCGCTTCGGATGGGACTTCTCCTCGATATTCCCAACCGCAAAGCCGACGCAAACTCGGATTTGTTTTCAAATTTTCAATCAGCCCCTTCGTTGTCGGAAGGTCATAGACCGCTTTCAGAAAAAACGCACGAAGCATTTTCTCTCGATCCTTCATCGGACGTCCCAATCCGCACCAACGCAAAGCGTTGTTTATGAATCGTGACGGTTTTACCATTTCAATTATCCGCAAAAACTCCTTCATTTTCGCGGTTATTTCGCCAATCTCTTCTTCCAGCATTGGAAAAAGATAGGTTTCCATCGTAAAGTACAGCTTGGGTAGATCGTTCATTTTTTGCCTCCGGTTAGTTCCCTGAGATTAAGATGAACCCTCTACCTCTTTTTTCATCCCCCCGAATTAAGTACTTTTGAAATTACCTCGGTGAAAAATATTGCTTCACAAAAACTCATTTTGGAAGCCAAACGCAAATTTTATTTTGTTCATTAAAACGGTTTCCAGAAGAAGCATAGTCACACAAACATTGTCCGTTCGACCATTTGTAGACAGAAATTATTTCCGGAGATGTCTCACGGATCGGATCTTCATTAGGTAAAATACATGGCACATTCACCTCGCCGAGCCGGGAATCCTGAACTAAAACCATGGGACCGCGTTTTACCGCAAAACGGTTACTTCCATCAGGAGCCGGTATTTTGCGCACCGGCATTGACAATTTAAGATGAATACAGTCGCCATCGTTCCAGCGCCGTTCAATGTTTACATATCGTCCGGTGGTTATTTGCTGTTTTTTCCCCTTAACTGTCAAAGCCGCGTTGTCACACCATTCCGGAATCCGCAGGGAAATCATGAATTCCTTTTCCTGAACGGTGTGAATTTCCAATACGATATCGCCATCGTCAGGATAATTTCCCCGAATCTCTACTGTAACAGGGGTTCCTTTCACTGAATGCCGAATGGTCATCGGCTCAAAATAGTTTACAACCAGAGCTTCTTGGGAATTGGTCATAACAGCAAACATTCCAGCAACCCCAAGTCCTTCAGGGCCCTGTGCCACACAGCAATCCTCTCCATAACCGGGAATTTGATCCCATGCAGGGCGTTTCCAACTGACTCCAGCTAATGGTGTAGGATTCATATGCATCCACCAGCTTCCGTCGGGTTTTATTGCACCCAGCAAGCCATTGCAAAGCATATTTTCAATTTGTTCGGCAATATGGAGGGAACCAACTTCCCGCAAAAGATGATAACCCAACCGCATCATTGTAGTGACCACACAGGTTTCTCCAAGTGCAGGCTCTGCATCCGGACGCATTTGCGCAATAACTCCATGATTCCAGGACTCAAAATGCAAACCGCCTACACCAATCACACTGACCTCGTTGCGAATCATGTCGTTAAAGTAATTCAAACACAATTCAAGCAAACTGCGGTCTCCGGTTTCGCAATAAATTTCCAATAATCCTTCAAAGCATGAGGTCATCTCATAAGCCTTTCCGCCTGCAAGATCCTCCGGTCGAACTCCTTCGATGGACATACGGAAAATATTCATGGATTGCGCACAACCGGTATTGGCAAGAGCAATTGCATAATCAAGGATTTTCTTGTCGCCCGTTAAGCGTGCAACAAGAACCAATGCTCCTAAAATCGAATTGGCAGGCATTCCGTCATACATCAAACCGTCACCGGGACGTTGTCCGGCAGGGTATTTGCGGATAAAATTCAATGTCACAGCATGAATAGCCTCCAATATTGCAGGGTCCTGCTGAACATCCCGGTAGTATCTGCACAATCCCAATATTGCGTATTTACGCCCCCAAGTATCCCACATTCCAAATCGTTTTTCCGGCGGATAAGAACTTAATGTGCCATCCTCTTCAATGCAGGCAATCAAATCTTTTACGGTTTTTGCTATTTTTTCTGCCAAGTCTGCATCATAATGAGCAGACAGAACCCGAATTGCCGAGCGAACAATTTTTCCCCAGAATTCACCGCGCCAGCGTTCATCGATGTCGTCATGCTCGCGGAAAGTGCGAACCAGTTTTTGATAATCAACTTTCTTCAACCGATTTTCAACGGTTAACGCCAAGGCTTTTCCCAATCTGCCATGAAAGTCTATGCTTCCGGCTTGCAACGCAGATAATAACCTTGCCGGCTTTTCGTAAATATGTTTTTGGGCAATCATGATTTTCTCCTCACTCCACTTGGGATATCCAGACCGTTTTAATTTCAAATGGTTTAAATTCCAATTCCCCGTCAATAGGAGTCCAATCCAGTTCCTGCAGATCGGATTCCAGCAACTTGTCCCCAAACTTGGATTTAAGTTTGGTTCTACACTTGCTCCCCGCAGACTCATACAGCCTGACAATCAGCTTGCCTTGGTCAAGCCTGAATGACGAAATAACAACATTGGCGGCATCACATTCCAGAAATGATTCATTAATCAATGCGGAATCCTGTTTTTTGCCGTCAAAGTTAATAGCCAAGGCCCGCCGATTTAAAAGCTCTCCGGCGCGCAAAACCGCCGTGTTATCTGAAACACAATGGGGCAAAACTACAAATTCATACTCGTGCCGTCCGCATGAATAGGCGCCTTCCTGCGGGGTCAGATTGCCGTCAAGACACATGGTTCCGCTGCGAAGCAAGGAAATTAGAATATCGCCATTAACGCATTGACATCCCGGTGTGCCGCTATTAGCAACAGCGCAACCTTTATCAAAATCACTGTAATCTACAAAATGCAGAGCTGGCCAGTCTCCGCCAGCATCATTCAAAGTCTCCGGTTTCATGGAAACCAAAGTCTGAGAATAACATTTTTTTACATCGTAATATGCTCCTCGAGCCTGAACTCCGAATGGAACATGATAAAGTCCGACTGCATTGGTCGCATTCAAATTAAGTGGAATCTTGAACTGAATCTTGGTATTATTGCCCTGCCAATCCAAAATCACTTTGACGCTGAAGTAATCCAGTTCTTTATAAAAGCGATAAATTTTACGGAATTTCAATGATTTGAAATTCCACCAGTAGACTGAATCGCCGCCATCATGAAAAACATCGTTTTCAAACCCGGATTTTACATCCGGAGCAGCCAGAACTTCTCCTTCAGTCGCGACTTTGAAAAACAAGGGTCCCTCTTCAACAGATAAAACTTTTTCCTGCTGACATTCTCTTCCCTTGGGAAGACCGCCGAAACGTTCACTCCACATGCTGCCACATTCGTGGCGGCACACAATCTCACCAAAGCCCTCGCGGCGAAAAGTTCCGGCAGCATCTTCGATTACCGGATAAGACTGAGAAAAATCCACCTTGAAGTATTTGGTGGAAAACATAGGAGTATGAGCTTGGCCCTTAGCCGGAATTCCCTTTTGAACTTGAAAACTCCTCACTCCATGGGGGGGCAAATCCACAATTGCAAACGATTCTCCGTCATCACTTTGGACCGGCGAATCCCCCAGCAACGCAATTTCATTGGAATTAAAAGCAATTATCTGCCGAGTCGCCAACGTTCCCGGATTGAAGACGCTGAAAGCAGGAAGTTCTTCTGATAAATGATCAAATGTCTCTTTCAGTTCGATCTTGACAGTGTCAGTGATCGATTGAATTTCTTCGCTGACCCGGTCATGAATGCAGCCACAGATCCCGTCATGAAACGTCGGCAAAGTGAATTTATCCCAAATCGGGGAGAAATCAACAGGCTTTTTAAGCCCGGCTGCCAGCATTTCCGCTGCAAAAAGTTGATTTTCCAATTCCCGGAATATTTTTTTCAATTCAATTCTGGTGGTATAGCATCCGGTAAACACCGGGTTAAATTCTCCGCAAATGACCGGCAGCGCAGAAGAATCAATCCGGGTACAGTAATCGCGATAGGAACCAAATTCGATCTGCATGCTTCCTTGCTCTGCATTCACTTTTTTCATCATCGGGATAATTTTCTCCCTCAAGCGGCCGACTTCACTGGTATAGGCGACTGCCAAATCACTATCCGCGCTGTTGCGGCGGAGTGTCAGCAAGTCTTCCCAAAGGCGTTCATCATTGGTTCTCACAATGGGGGCATTGCAAGTCAGTGCCCACTCATTGATTTCTAAACTCAGCGGAACTGTAATGATTTCACTGCCATCCAGCCCTCGCCAGACAAATGGCAATAGTATGGAATAGTCGGCAGGGAACTCCGGCATCCGCCCCGGCCGGAGAAAACGGCAACCGCTCTTTACGGCAATCTGGGGTAATTGTGAGCACATCCCGAAAGCATCTGAACGGTTATCTATATCCACCTCGGCACCAAATGTCTGACGATACCACTCCCTTCCGGATTTCAGCAATCGGACAATGGTTTCTCCAGAAATCATATTAAGATCCGGAATTGATCGTCCACCGGTTAAAGTCAAACGGCCTTCCTGATAGGCGCGCTTAAAGATATTCAATTTTTCCGGTTTTTCTTCAAAATAAACCCGGAGCACTTCTGACTGTTCGATCAGGACTTGAAAATCCGGATATTTCTTCAGCATTGCTGCAAGAAAATCCAACTGTTCACTGCGAACTCTGGCATACTCTTTAGATGGACGCTTCCAAATCAGATCCGAGTGATGTGCAAAATGTAGAAAAGCTTTATTGTTTTTATATTGTTTTATTTTGTGATTTTTTGTGTTTTTCAACTTGCCTTCGATTGCCTGAGCGACATAAAACCCACGAATGCCCCGGCATTCCAGAATATTTTCCTGTACCAGATCTGTCAGAGCCTGATGAACGATATAGGTACTGATCCCTGATTGAACCGCAAGCTTCCTAATTGGCATAAGACGTTCACCGGGAGAAAGTTTATTCGCTGATATGTCGGAAACAATAATACTTTTAATTTGTTCGCGCTTGGCGATATTACCTTTAATTTTGGTCATGACATTGATTCTTCGATTTTGTATATTATTATCGCTTGATAGTATTATAATATTACTTTTCCCCTTTTCAAGGGATCACAAACAAAAAATAACAAAAAATAACAAAAAAATAGGGTCTTTACGAGAATTTGTGGGTAAATCGGTGCGAGATACATCAGAACCCGCCGTCAGTCAAGCGGCAATCCGGCATAACCGCTCCCGTTGGTCGCTTTTATTCCGTTTGCCGTTTGACAGCCGCCAGAACCTGATGTAAATACGGCTTTTGCCGGTTTGGAAGAAAAAATGTTTTTTTTCATCCAAACCCTCATAATATGCATCACGAAAATCATGGAGGGTGTTTTTATTCCTTGAGCTTGTTTTCTCCGCCCTCCGATGACATATTATATCATAGCCACGGAGGGCTTATGAAACATACGGACACATTGAAACGGCTGAATGCCGTTATGAAAGATATAAACGGCGACAATACGCAGATTCTGAGAACAATGCAGGATCAGATCGATTATCTGCAGGAGAAGGTCGGCATTCTTGAAGAAATCATAGAAGTCGAGACCGGCAAGGAGCGGCCGGAATATTCCGACGAACAGAAAAAACGATTGGCGTATCGCGGGCGGAAACTGAACGAGTATCTGCTTTCGGTCGTCGAGCAGACTTACGCCCCTGGGACGATCCACGACTGGTATCAGGAGTTGGTGGGGCAGAAGTACGACAGCACCGGTGAGGGGCAACGTAAACGCGGCAGGAAGCCGATCTCGCCGGAGATCGTCGAAAGGATTCTGTTCTTCCAGACGCGAAACCCCGATTGGGGCTATGACCGCATAGCCGGAACGATGCGCTATCTTGGCTACGATGTTTCGGCGACAACCGTCAGGAAGGTACTGAATGACCATGGGATCGTTCCCGACCCGGAACGCCGGAAGCGCGGCGACTGGCAACAATTCATCACGACCCAGCAGTACGTCACCGCCGCTACGGACTTTGCCACCGTCGAACGCGTAACGGAGCATGGGTTGATCCGGGAGCATCTGCTGTTTTTCATGGATATCGGCAGCCGGGAAGTCCGGCTCGGCGGCATCGTTCACGATCCAGCCGGCAACTGGACGACGCAGATCGCCCGGAACATGTGCGACATGTGGGACGGGTTCATGCTGGGAAAGAAGTATCTGATACATGACCGGGATACGCTGTTCCATCGCCGCTTCGACATGATCTTCGAATCCATCGGAGTGAAAATCAAAAAACTGCCGCCGTTCACGCCGCAGTTGAATGCGAGAATGGAGAATTTCATCCGGGCCATCAAGACGGGGTGTCTGGACAAGATGATCTTCACTTCCCAGGGGCAGCTGCGGATCGCCGTCCGAGAATACCTGGAATACTGGAACCATTATCGTCCCCATGCCGGGCTTGGCGGAAAAATGGTCAAACCGTATCCTCAGGATATGAATGCCCCGGTCAGAGAGGTTTCATTTCTTGGTGGTCTGCTCCATGGTTATCGACGAGAACAAGCGGCGGCGTGAGCGTAAGGAATTTATGCACCCCCGTTACGCGCGCGTGAGGATTTTCGCTCTTGTCAGAAAAAATAGGGGTTTTATGACAGTCTGCCAGTCTGATTTTTTCGTAAGCCAGGTCATGTGTAGAGACCGGAAGTTCGAATCTCTTTTCTACCATTTTCGCGATGTTCAAACTCTTTTTTGAGGCAGAATGAAGTTCCAGTTTCTCCCGGAGAATTTTTCGAGAAGATGAATTTGCTACCCATTTGAGACTTGAAAAATTCGCCATTTTGAGGTGGAGAGAAAAGTTCTGAAAAGCCTCAAAATGCTCCAGGATATTTGCGACAACGTTATGGGTAAAGTGGTTTTCAATTCGTTTCGTGACAGTTTTATTACACGTTGCGACGAATTCGGAATTCCTCGTCATGCGATTCGTGGAATCGTTGGTCATACCGAGGACAACATGACCGATTTGTACAGTCATGATCTCACAACCGCGCGCCAGGTTCAACAGCTTCCCCGTGTTAAATTGGAATAATTGGTTGAAATGCCTGAATACTGTGTCAAAATGTATGTCAGGCTGATTTTTTAGCTAAAAAAATGGGTTCGAATCCCTCTCTCTCCGCCATTTCATTTCCCAGTGAAGATTTCAAAATGTTTCACTCCAATGCACCGCATTTCCAGCAGTTTTTCTGCAATCAGCAGCGTTCCCGTTTTCCCCTTCGCCGATTCCCGGCAACGGCCGACGAAACCGATCCATTCTTGATTTCCGGTATTTTTGTTGTATACTGTAAATATAACTTACATTCATAAACCTGTTACCCGGGACAACTGTCATGAAAAAAACCGTCTTTCTCCCTCTGATCGCCGCCGGAATTGCTCTCGTCGCCGTCGCCGGTTCCACCGATGTGTTCCAGTCTGCCCCCGGCTCCGCCGACGCACTCCCGGCAACCGGCAACGTTTCCGTCGGCGATGACGCCGTACTGATCGAAGTGTTAGCCTCCCGTTTCTGCCCGGATGCACATCATCACGGCGTCGACTGCCGACTGCAGGAGATTTCCGGCCGCGTGATCGCCGCCGGGAAAAACGCTCATGAGTTCCACCCCGGCGATTCTGTCGGACTTTGCGGCGAACTCACCCCTTGCGGCCGCTGTACGGAATGTCGACAGGGTACTCCGGAAAATTGTTCCGTTTCCGGCCGGGTGTGCGACCGCAGTTGCCGGCGCCACAACGGGAACTGCCGGAACCGGATTCTCACCGCGAAATCTTGTCTGATCAAATTTTCCGACAGAGAAACCGCCTCCGGGCAGTTTGCCCGTCTGTGCAGCAGTGCCGTGCCCTGCCCCCGGCTCCGGTGTCACACTCCGGCGCCGGAGGACACGCACTCCCCGGTTCGCGGCTGCCACAGTCACTCCCGCAAACACCATTGCCGGTAAAAGCGCACTCTTCTGTTCGCTTCAGGCGGGTGTTCTCCTGAAATCCTCCCCGGGGGGCTGTGTCGTCGACAGATCGGCGACTTTCCGGGAAAGAAAAACTTTCCCCCCCCCTCCCCTTGAACTTGCCCCGGAGAAACAGTATTTTAAATAAAAAGCACTCCGGAGGGAAAAGATGGATCTGGTCAACGTCGCCAACAAAGTCAAACAACTGCGCCGCCAGCAGAAGCTCACCATCGATCAGCTTGCCGCGCGCACCGGATTGAGCAAAGGATACATCTCCCGTCTGGAAAATTTCCGTACCGGGGCTTCACTGCGCGCCCTCAATCTGATCGCCGCGGCGCTCGGCGTCGAAATGATCGAACTCTTCCGCAGAGAAAATGCCAGCCCGGAATATGTGTTCGGTCATCTTGACGACGGTGAATTCATCGACCGCAACCAGTCCGGAGAGTATGGCATCAGCTATTTCGCGCTCGCCTTCGAAAAGACCGACCGCAAAATGGATCCCTTTCTGATCGAATACCGCCCCAGCGACAAGCAACGCGAACTGCTTCAGCATGACAGCCAGGAATTTTTCGTTGTTCTGGAAGGAGAAGTTGATTACGCCATCGGCAGCAGCGACAACCGTCGTCGCATGAAAAAGGGCGACACCCTCTATCTGGATGCACACCTGCCGCACGGAGCCACCCTCGCGCCGGGCTGTGACTATGCGGCAGCTCTGGTGGTCTATCACTGAAAACAGAAAAGGCGGCGTTGCCGCCGCCTCCGTATTCCCTGTTGCTCTCAGTCAAGCAGGTGTTCCTCTTCAAGCAGCTGGATGACCCGCTCCCCGATCTTCGCGGCCGGAATCACTTCCTCCGCCGCACCGCCGATGGCGGATGCCGGAAACTCCGGATTGCGCCACAGCGTAAAACAATCGGTCAACGCACCATCGATATTCTTGCGGCACCCCTGAAATCCGAACCGCGAGACTTCATGCGCGGTACAGGAGTTGGGGCAGCCGGAGAAGTGCAGCATCTCGATGAGTTTCGTTGCCAGAACCGGCTTCTTTTCCGGATGTTCCGCAAAATAGCGGTCGAGAGCTTCCGCCACAAGCTGACCGTATTTCGGCGTATCAAGCACACCGATCTTGCAGACGTTGGCTCCGATACAGCAGTCAAGCTGCCCGGCAAACGTGGTGAAGCAGAGGTCAAATGACAACTTGCGCAGCGCCCGGTAGAGGTGCGGCAGCGCGGAGACATGCAGCGCCGGCAGAATGACGTTCTGCTCAAAGGAGAGCCGAACCGCCGGAAGACCGAATGCATCGATCACGCCGACCATGGCCGCGAACTCCTCCGGCGAAAGCACGCCGCGCGGCACAAAGAGCGTGACGGCAACCGTATCGGCCCCGAACCGGGTGGGAGCAACCGCAATCCTGCGCCAGGCGGCGAATTCCGGATCGGCATCCAGGGAGTTGTCCGCCTCAAACCGCTTCACCGTCTTCCCATACGCCCAGTCGGCCGGGAACTCCGGCGGAACCGGATACGCTCCGGCATCGATCTTGTCGTAATACTCATGATAGAGCCGGCAGAACTCCGCCTCGCCGAGACGTTTGACAATGAACCGGATCCGGGCACGGTTCCGATTGGTCCGATCGCCGTGCTCACTGAAAAGTTCGACCATGGCACGCGTGGCAGGAACGATCTTTTCTGCCGGCAGAAAATCGAACAGCCGAACTCCGGTAGTGGACTCGCGGCCGAAACCGCCACCGCCGTAGACGGCGAATCCCCGCCGGCCGGATTCATCCGTGGCGGCGATGAAACCAAGATCCTGCCGGAGCGCCAGAGCGGCATCCTCCTTCGTGGAAAAACCGATCTTGATCTTGCGCGGCAGATGAAACGCGATATCCCAGTCAAACACCGACTCCGTGAGAAAGCGGGCGTAGGGAGCAAGATCAAACGAACCATCTCCGGCAATACCGCTCGTCGCAGTAATCGCAATGTTGCGGAAGGTGTCACCGCCGCCGCCGCGGAACGGCAGCCCGTTGGCCGTACAGCGCCGGATCACCTCGATCGAGGAGAGCGGAGAAACATCGTGCAGCTGGATGTTCTGCCGGGTGGAAATATGCGCAAACTTCGCGCCGCTCTCGCGTACAAGTTCACTCAGAAACTTCAACTTTTCAATCGGGATCTCTCCGCCGACCAGTCGGACGCGGTTCATAAATTCACCGTTGCGCTGCTGATAAACACCAAAGGGGGCGCCAAAGGGTTTGAATGCCGCAGGCTCCAGTTCTCCGGCCGCGAATTTCCTCAATGCATCAATCAGTCCGGACTGTGCTTCAATAATATGTTCGAGATTCATCTGCAGACTCCTTCCGGTCACACCGCAAAATGCGGCATATTCTCTATTTTATATAATGTAACGGCATCGGAGTAAAATTGCAATACCGTTTCCCGTCATCTTCCACCGCCGAGCTCAGAGGAAATCATTCGGGAAGCGGCAACCACCTCCTGCGCCAATTCGTCGGTATGGTCGCGCAAATAGAGTTCAGAACCCGAGACACTGATACCGGCGCATACCGCTCCGCCGGCATTGAAGACCGGTGCGGCAATACAGAACACTCCGCGTTCATGCTCGCAATCATCAACGGCGAACCCCTGTCGGCGAATTTTTTCCAGTTCATCCAGCAACGCCTCTTCCGTTGTGATCGTCGTTGCCGTGTATGTTTCGAAACGGATTGTTTCAAGCAGCCGTTTCCGCTCCGATTCCGGCTGAAAGGCGAGAATCACTTTCCCCACTCCGGTACAGTAAAGCGGCCCGGAACTGCCGATCAACGAGGCCATCCGGACAGAACGACTGCCTTCCACCTTATCCACATAAACGATATGATCCCCTTGAAGCTCCGCCAGATGCACCGTTTCGCAAGTCTGTTTCGAAAGCGCGGCAAGCGCCTCGTGCGCCACCAGCGCCAGAGGATTCTGCCGCTGTGCCGCCGCTCCCAGCCGGAGCACGGCGGCCCCCAGCGTCAGCCGGGAACCATTCCGGCGCAGATACCCCCGCCCGATCAAAAACTTCACCATCCGGAAGAGCGTACTTTCCGGCATACCCAGTTCCGCCGCCAGAGCCTTTGCGCTCACGCCCTCCCCGTGCCGCCCCGCCGCTTCAATAATATCGAATACTTTGCTCAAACTCTTTTCGCCGTTTTTCACGCATTCCTCCTCTTGTATTTGCCTGCGGAATAAGATATATTAAAATAGTGAGAATACAATCTCATATTGTGAGAATTTTCTGTTTTTTATCCAATCAAAGGAGGAAATGAGATGAAGGATGGGTATCTGGTCGGTTTTGGTGAGGTGATGCTCCGCCTCTGCCCGCCGGAGCGGAAGCGGTTTGCGCAGGCGCTGCCGGGGCAGCTGGAGGCGACTTTCGGCGGCGGCGAAGCGAATGTCTGCGCGTCGCTGGCGATGCTCGGGGCGAAATCCCGCTATCTCACCGCGCTGCCGGAAAATCCGGTCTCTGCCGCGTTCGCCGCCCAGCTCCGCGGTCTCAAGGTGGATGTCGACCACATCCTCTATACCAAATCGGGGAGAATGGGAGTCTACTATGCGGAACACGGGGCGGCTCAGCGAGGCTCCAACGTGGTATATGACCGGGAGAACTCGGTGATCTCCCTGCTCGGTCCGGAAGCCTATGACTTCCCGTCGATGCTGGAAAACGCCTGCCATCTGCACATCACCGGCATCACGCCGTCTCTGAGTGAAAAGGCATATCTCACCACGCTTGAGCTGGTGAAATACGCCTCTTCGCAGGGGATCAACATCTCCTGCGACCTCAACTTCCGCAAGAAGCTCTGGAAGTGGCGTCCGGGAACCGCGCCGCGGGAACTCGCCGCCGAATGCATGGGGGAAATCGTCCCCTATGTCAACTGGATCATCTGCAACGAAGAGGACGCCTCCGATGTCTTCGGCATCGCCAGCGAAAGCAGTTCGATCGAAGAGGGGAAAATCGATGCCGAGGGTTACTGCGGCGTGGCCCGCCGCCTGCTGGAACGATTCCCGAAGGCGGAATACGTCGCGATCACGCTTCGCGAAAGCTATTCGGCCAACCACAACAACTGGGGTGCAATGCTTTACAGCCGCGCGGAAGGCAAGGCGTTCTTCGCGCCGAACAATGCAAACGGCGAATACCATCCCTACGAGATCCGGAACATTGTGGACCGGTTCGGCGGCGGCGACTCCTTCGGAGCGGGGCTGATCTACGCGCTGCACAGCGAGGAGTACCGCGCCCCGGCGACGGCGATCCGGTTCGCGGCGGCAGCAAGCTGCCTCAAACACACGATCCACGGGGACTACAACTACGTCTCACTCGCCGAGGTGGTCAACTTGATGAACGGCAGCGGTTCGGGCCGGGTCATGCGGTAACCTGGGAAAGGAGAAAATCGATGAGTTTTGCAGAGAAGTTGCAGGAGTGTCCGCTGATTGCGATTTTGCGCGGCATCACGCCGGCGGAGATCGATGCGGTCTGCGAGGTGCTGTATGAGTCCGGCTTCCGGATGCTGGAGATTCCGCTCAACTCGCCCGATGCGCTCGAGAGCATCCACCGGGCGGCGAACCGGTGGCACGAGGGCGAAAAAATGCTGATCGGCGCCGGAACGGTACTCAGTGCGGCCGATGTCGAGCGCGTGGCGGCGGCGGGCGGGAAGTTCATCATCTCGCCGGACACCAACGAGGAGGTAATCCGCGCGACGAAGCGGGCGGGACTTGTTTCGATGCCGGGCTTCTTCACCGCAAGCGAAGGTTTTGCGGCACTGCGCGCCGGAGCGGACTATCTGAAACTCTTCCCGGCGGGAGCGCTGGGGCCCGGGTACGTCAAGGATCTGAAGGCGGTGATCAAGGCGCCGATCATGGCGGTCGGCGGAGTGAAACCGGAAAATCTTCACGACTTTCTGAAGGTGTGCGCCGGAGCCGGCATTGGCTCCAATCTCTACAAGCCCGGAAAACCTCTGCAAGAGATTGCAGAAACCGCCCGTCAGCTGGTGGAGCAACTCTAAAAGGAAGTGTAAAAGAGAAAAATCGTCGATTTTCACTACGGAAATCACGATTTTTCTCCATTTTGAGCTTGACAAATCCACACATTCTGCTATATTAGGTGTATCATCAACGTTGCGGGGTGGAGCAGTGGTAGCTCGTCAGGCTCATAACCTGAAGGCCGTAGGAAAAGCGCGAAATTCAAATCACGCATGGGGAATTCGCGGAAGCCTGGAGCCTCTGCCAATGGTGCGACAGCCTTTTCCCGGAAAGTGAACTTCAGGAGGAACGCGACCTCGGAAACCTCTGCGAACAGTGCATTTCCGCCATCAGTTCCCGGGGCGAAGAAGTATGGCTGAAAAATTAACCGGGATCTTCCGAAAGCCGCCCGCGCACAAGGCGGCTTTCTTCGCATAGTTTGCCCCTTGTCGCGCCGATCAGGTTAAGTATGCCTCCAGCGGGGTTCGGGGCCGACTGCATAATCGCAACACGGGCCGTTTCCGGGCAGACAACGGCGTTTTTCATATTCGAGTCCGGGGAGCTCTGCCCTTATATTTTTTCCGCAGTTTTCCGGATCGTTTCCACGATTTTCACTTGCATACCGCATTTTCCATGCTGCGGAAAAAAATCCTCTCTTTCCCCGGCAGCATCACTTGTTTTTATTGCAAATGCAAATGCTTCAAAATCAACGGAATAAACCCATATTTATTATCGCTATTTCTTGCATAAGTCATTGGCTATCAACGGATTTCATGGCATTGTATGCACTGTAAACGGGGGCGATGGGAACACCGCCCGAAACCCGGAACCGGTCAACAGGCAAAACAACGGAGGCCAAAATGACCAACACGATGCAGACGGCGAAGGAACTTACCTTCGGGACGGAACTCGAGTACACGAACATCAGCCGCGAGCGGGCGGCGAAAGCAATCCACAGCGTGGTCGGCGGAACGATCCACTACACCGGAGGCGGATACGACGAATGGACGGTGATCGCTCCGGACGGACGCCACTGGAAAGCGGTCAGCGACGGAAGCCTCGGAAGCCGTTCCACAAGCGCCGAGGTGGTGACCCCGATTCTCAAATGGGACGACATGGACACCCTTCAGGCGGTGGTTCGCGAGCTCCGCAAAGCCGGAGCGAAAACTCCGGAATGCACCAGCCAGCACGTCCACATCGGAGTCCGCGATTTCAACGCCCGGCAGATCGCGAACTTCGCGCGGATTTTCTACAAGCAGGAAGAGCTTATCCTCAAGGCGGCCGGAACGCTCCAGCGGAGAATCGACAGCTACACGCGGCGCACCGATCGCGAATTCATCGCCCGGCTGGAAAAAACCAAGCCTACCACGCGAGAGGAACTCAACAAGGCGTGGTTCGGATACGCCAACCCGAATCCCGCTCACTACGATTCCATGCGGTACCATGCGATCAACCTGAACAACGTATGGCGGACCG
>ERZ1026844.508-NODE-508-length-28409-cov-21.406821_pt1 | contig 28409 bp, 23 predicted proteins | sample MGYA00380152_ERZ1026844 | MGnify/ENA primary metagenome ERZ1026844 (study PRJEB33269, sample SAMEA4719788) | human gut metagenome | biome: human-associated habitat; feature: organic feature; material: feces | place: Cameroon | collected 2013-10 ... | reverse complement strand
GTCCGATCACTTAGCGGCCTTGGCAGCCTTGATGGACTCGATCAGCTCGGGAACGACCTTGAACAGATCGCCGACGATACCGTAGTCAGCCACCTCGAAGATGGGAGCGGTGTCGTTCTTGTTCACGGCGATGATGCACTCGGAATCCTGCATACCAGCCTTGTGCTGGATAGCACCGGAGATACCCAGAGCGACGTAGACCTTGGGATGGACGGTCTTGCCGGTCTGACCGACCTGATGGTCGGCAGTGATCCAGCCGGCGTCCACGCAGGCGCGGGAGGAACCCACGACGCCGCCCAGCACCTCTGCCAGCTCCTCTGCCAGCTTGATGCCGCCCTCCACGTCCTTGGAGATACCGCGGCCAACGGACACGATGAAGTCGGCACCGATCAGGTCAACCAGCTTCTTGGCGGCCTTGACGGTATCCACCACCTCAGTGTGGATGTCGCCGGCAGCCAGAGCGAACGCGGGATGCAGGATCTCCACGTTCTTCTTGCACTCGCGCTTCTTCATAACGCCGGGGCGAACGGTCGCCATAGCGGGACGGAAGCGGGGGCAAATGATGGACGCCATCAGGTGACCGCCGAAGGCGGGACGGGTCATCTTCAGATCGCGGGAGACGTCATGGGGCTCCTTGTTGATCATCACGGTGCCCAGCTTCTCGATACGATCCTCGGGCAGCGTGGAGGCTTCGCGCAGGAAGCCCTTGTAGTTGGGCATGTCGATGTCCAGGTGGGTGCAGTCCGCGCACAGACCGGTGTGCAGGCGGGCGGCGCAGCGGGGAGCCAGGTCACGGCCGATGTTGGAGGCGCCGAACAGCAGCACCTCGGGCTTCAGCTCCTCAACGGCCTCCACGATCACCTTGGTGTAGGCATCGGTGGTGAAGTCCTTCAGCAGGGGGGAGTCATAGACATAGACCTTGTCTGCGCCATACTGGCCCAGCTCAGCGGCGATGCCCTCGACGTTGTCGCCCAGCAGGATGCCGCACAGCTCCACGCCCAGCTCATTGGCCAGCTTCCGGCCCTCGGAGATCAGTTCAAAGGTGGTGGGCATCATCACGCCCTGACGCTGCTCGCAGAAAACCCATACGTTCTTGAAGGCAGCGGTATCAGCACTATTAAAAGCCATTGTTTCTTTCTCCTTCCTTAGATGATGTGCTTGGCGGCGAGAATGCCGGCCAGCTTGTCAGTAGTCTCCTTGCCGGAGCCTTCCAGCATCATGCCTGCGCCCTTCTGGGGAGGCGTAAAGGAGGTCAGAATGTTGGTGGGGGAGCCCGCCAGACCGATAGTGCTCTTGTCGATGAGAGGATGATCCTTCAGCGTCTCATAGGTCATGGTGACCAGCGGCTTGCTGTACGCCTCGAACGCGCCGCCCACGGACAGATAACGGGGCTGATTCAGCTCCTTGATGCAGGTGATCATGCAGGGGGTCTTGACCTTGATGGTCATGTAGCCGTCCTCCAGCATGCGCTTCACGGTCAGGGTGTCGCCGTCCTTGGTGATCTCGCCGGCATAGGTGACCTGGGGCAGATGCAGCTTCTCAGCGATCTGGGGACCCACCTGTGCGGTATCACCGTCGATGGCCTGACGGCCAGCCAGGATGATGTCGTCCTTCTCGATGCCGTAGGTATCGATAGCGGCAGCGATGATCTGGGAGGTAGCGTAGGTATCGGAACCGCCGAACTCACGGGCGGTGACCAGAACGCCCTCGTCCACGCCCATGGCCATCAGCTCACGCAGCATACCCTCTGCGGGAGGAGGACCCATGGTGAACGCCACGACCTTGCAGCCCAGCTCGTCCTTCAGAGCCAGAGCGGCCTCAACGGCGTTCAGATCGTCGGGGTTGATGATGGTCTGCATGGACGCACGATCCAGAGTGCCATCGGGATTCACAGCGACCTTGCCGCTGGTGTCGGGAACCTGCTTTACGGTGACCAAAATCTTCATTGTCACGTCCCTCCTCTTACAGTCCCATGTTGGCGGAGATCACGATGCGCTGTACTTCGCTGGTGCCCTCGTAGATCTCGGTGATCTTGGCGTCGCGCATCATGCGCTCCATGGGGAAGTCCTTCGTGTAGCCGTAGCCGCCGAACATTTGCAGTGCCTTGGTGGTGGTCTTCATGGCGTGCTCGGAGCAGAACAGCTTCGCCATAGCCGCCAGCTTGGTGTACCGCCTGCCCTCGCCCTTGGCGACGGCGGCCTGGTATATGAGCAGACGCCCCGCCTCGCAGCCCAGCTCCATGTCCGCCAGCGTAAACTGGGTGTTCTGGAACTTGCTGATGGGCTTGCCGAACTGTACACGGCTCTTGGTGTAGGCGACAGCCTCCGCCAGCGCGCCTTCGGCGATACCCAGAGACTGTGCGGCGATACCGATACGGCCGCCGTCCAGCGTCGCCATGGCGATGGAAAAGCCCTTGCCCTCCACGCCTAAGAGATTCTCCTTGGGCACGATGCAGTCCTGGAACACGATCTCGGCGGTGGGGCTGCCGTGGAGTCCCAGCTTTTCCTCGTGCTTACCCACGGAGAAGCCGGGGAAGCCGCTCTCCACAATGAAGGCGGAGATGCCCTTGGTGCCCTTGCTCTTGTCAGTCATGGCGAACACCACAAACACGTCCGCCACATAGCCGTTGGTAATGAAGATCTTGGAGCCGTTCATCACGTAGTGGTCGCCCACCAGCTTCGCCTCCGTCTGTCCCTTGGAGGCGTCGGAGCCGGCGTTGGGCTCCGTCAGGGCGAACGCGCCCACATGGTGCCCGTTGGTCAGCATGGGCAGGTACTTCGCCTTCTGCTCGGCGGTGCCGTAGGTCATAATGGGGTCGCAGCACAGTCCGTTGTGGGTCGCCACGATGTCGCCGGTGGAGGCGCACTGCTTGCTCAGCTCCTCGATGCACAGGGCACTTGCCAGCGGGTCGGCACCCGCGCCGCCGTACTCCTTGGGCACGCACATACCCATGACGCCCAAATTGAACAGCTTCTCAATGTTGTCGCGGGGGTACTCGCAGGTGCGATCCGTCTCCGCCGCGATGGGCTTGACCTCCCGCTCGGTGAACTCCGCCATCATTTTGCGGATCAGCTGATGCTCACGGCTCAAATTGAAATCCATAGTCGTTCTCCTATTTTATTCCTTAAAGTGTTCGGTCACAGGGGCATCCAGCTGCCGCTGGCGGTGGCCAGCAGCTTGCCGGTGGCGGCGTCGGTCAGCTCCGCCCGCTGGCGGATGAGGCTGCGCCCCGCCTTGACGATGTAGACGGTGAGATATACCTCCATGCCGTAGTCCACGCCCCGGAGGAAGGATACCGTCATATCCGTGGTGGTGGCCTCGTTGTCCCCGGCGGTGAAGTTCGCCACCACGCCGAAGGCGGTGTCGAACATCCCGGCGATGGCACCGCCGTGGATGCCGCCCTTTTCGTTGATCTGCCACGTCTGGGTGGGAAATGCGTAGGTGACGGTCTGGTTTTCGTAGTCGCAGGACACCAGACGCGCCCGCATTTTCTCGTCAAAGCCGCCGTCGTGCAGGTTCAGATAATGCTCCGACTTCTCCTGTACCAGTTGGAGCCACGCTTGCTTTTTATCCATGACGTGCCTTCACTCCTGTATCCCGGCGATATTCTTCGCCAGCTTCTTCTTGCCCTGAATGTTCCCCTGCCGGGCGATCATCACCCGCTGCGCCTGGGGCGAGCCTGCGCCGTGCATGGACTCCGTGCGGTATCCCACGGCGGCAGCACCCAGACACATATTCTCCAGGAACCGCATCACCCTCTGGCGATCCTCCGTGCTGACGCCCTCGTGGGTGGCGAAATATTTGTTGCAGATCTCTCCGATGGTCTCGCCCTCGCGTCCCACCACCGTGGCGGACTTGAAGTCCGTCTCGCTGGGCATGGTGACCATCAGACCGCCGGCGATGTCCTCCGCCAGACGCACGATCTCATAGGGGAACCGGGTGACGTTCTGCTTACAGACGTTGGCCAGCAGCAGGTCGATCTGGTAGTTGCCCGCCTTGGTGGGGCAGCCCTCGCAGGAGCAGGCGATGCCGCAGGAGTACAGCGTCTCGTTGAGATGGGTCATCTCAATGAGCTTGTCCTTGATGTGGCTGGCCTTCTCCACGCCGTTGTACTCGGCGGCCAGTGCCGCCGCGCCGATGACCACGTCGCCCACGCCCACCTTGCAGCCGCCGTAGCTCTGGCGGTGGTAGCCGGCGAAACGCTCCACCATCATACCGGCGAACTCGTACTCGCCGTTGAGGAAGATGTACTCATTGGGGATAAACACGTGGTCGAGAACCACCAGTGCCTCCTGCCCGCCGAACTTGGCGTTGCCCACGTCGATGCAGCCGTCCTCCAGCTTGCGGGTGTCGCAGGACTGGCGGCCGTAGATCATGTACAGCCCCTCGGCGTCGGTGGGGCAGGCGAAGGACACGGCATAGTCCCTGTCCGCCTCGCCCATGGCGATGGTGGGCATGAAGATGTGCCAGTGACTGTTGATGGAGCCGGTCTGGTGGCATTTCGCGCCGCAGACCACAATGCCGTCGCCGCGGCGTTCCACCACATGGACGTACATATCAGGATCGGTCTGCTCATGGGGTGCCTTGGAGCGGTCGCCCTTGGGGTCGGTCATGGCACCGTCCACGGTCAGATCGTTGTCCTGCACGTAGACAAGGAATTTCTTGAAGTTCTCGTGATAGCTCGTGCCGCACTTCTCGTCGATCTCATAGGTGGTGGAGTACACGGCGTTGAAGGCGTCCATGCCCACGCAGCGTTGGAAGCAGGAGGCGGTCTTCTGCCCCAGCAGACGCTGCATTTTCACCTTCTTCACCAGATCGTCGGCGGACTGGTGAAGGTGGGTGAAGCGGTTGATCTTCCGCCCGGTCAGGCTGGAGGTAGCGGTCATCAGCTCCTCGTACCGGGGGTCCTGCGCCAGCGCGTAGGTCATCGCCACGCAGTTGATGGAGGGACGGATCATGGGGTGATCCACCCAGTTGTCGAGCTTCTCGCCGAACATATACACACGGGTGTTCAGCTTACGCAGAGAGTCGATGTACTCTTTCGCGGTCATCAGTGCCATTGTCGTTTCCTCCTTTAATTCATCGCATAGCGATCGTTATATCGCCATTAGCCGCCCGCTCCTGATGGACGTATATCTCGGCAGCGCAAGTGACGATGGCTTTTTCCTTTTGCTCGGAAATGATATTTGCACGGATCTTCAGGGTGTCTCCCGGCAGGATCTTTTTCAGGAAGCTCACCTTGTCCACGCCTAGGAGCAGCGGCGTTTTTCCTGCGTAGCGCACCGTTGACATCAGAAGAATATCCACCGCCTGCGCCATACACTCTATGGAGTATACGCCCGGCAGTATCGGCTCCTCCGGGAAGTGCCCGCGGAATATATCCATCTCAGGAGATGCGAAAAAGGCGGCGCGGATATTCTCGCCGGGGCTCAGCTCTTCTACCGATGTCACCAGCAGCATCGGCTCACGGTGGGGCAGGATCCCTTTGATCTCATCTTGATTCATCTTCATAAGGCCGTTTACCTGTTCTGAAATTCGGCGGTACGCTTTTCCAGAAAGGCACTCATGCCCTCCTTCTGGTCGGCGGTGGCGAAGCACATAGCGAACAGCTCGTTTTCGCAGGCGATACCGCTGTCTATGTCCGTCTGCATCCCCCGGTCAATGCACGCCTTGGCGTATTTCACGGCGATGGGTGCGTTTTTTGCGAAGGAACGCGCCATCTCCATCGCCCCGTCCAGCAGGGCTTCGGGGGCGTAGACCGCGTTGACAAGACCGATCCGCTCCGCCTCGTCCGCCTTGACCATTCTGCCGGAGAAGATCAGCTCCTTCGCCTTGGCGATGCCCACCCGCCGGGGCAGACGCTGGGTGCCGGAGAAACCGGGGGTAATGCCCAGCCCCACCTCGGGCTGACCGAACTTCGCCTTCTCGGAGGCGAGGATAATGTCGCAGCTCATCGCCAGCTCACAGCCGCCGCCCAGCGCGAAGCCGTTCACGGCGGCGATGGTGGGGAATTCCAGCCTTTCCATGCGGCGGAACAGCGCACTGCCCCGCTGTCCCCAGCGGCGACCGCCGTCCAGATCCAGCGGGTACTGCTCCCCGATGTCGGCACCCGCCACAAAGGAGCGTCCCTCACCGGTGAGGATCATGGCGCGGATGGTACCGTCGTTTTCCAGCTCCGTCACCACCTGCTCCAATTCGGCGATGACCGTGCTGTTCAAAGCATTTAACGCCTCGGGACGGTCAATGGTCACGAGGGCGATGTTGTCTTTCTTTTCGTAGCGTATCGTTTTATACATAATATAATGTATCTCCTTTCTGCACAGGGAAAAGGAAGGTGTCTGCAAGGGGGAACCGCCTGCGGTCAGGCGGTTCCCCCGCAGTAAGTATTCAGTTGGCTCCCCGTATCAGTCCTGCGCCAGCTTCTTGTACTTGGCGTAGCGCGCCTTCACGTCGGCGATCTCCTTGGCGTAGAGCGCGTCCGCCTTCTCCGGGAAGTTGTTCTTCAGGGAGGCGAAGCGGTTCTCGCCCATGAGGAAGTCCATAAGCTTGTCGGTGTCGGGTTCCTTGGAATCCAGCTGGAAGGGGTTCTTGCCCTCGGCGATGCGGCGGGGATCGTAGCGGTACAGGTGCCAGTAGCCGCACTCCACTGCCTTCTTCATCTCCTCCTGCGTGCAGCCCATGCCCGCCTTGATATGCTGCTCCAGACACGGGCAGTAGCAGATCACGATGGAGGGGCCGTCATAGGCTTCCGCCTCGCGGAATGCGCGGAGCGTCTGCGCCTGATCCGCGCCCATTGCCACCTGCGCCACGTACACATAGCCGTACTGCATCAGGATGCCGCCCAGATCCTTCTTGGACACCTGCTTGCCGCCGGCGGCGAATTTCGCCGTGGCACTGGTGGGCGTTGCCTTGGACGCCTGTCCGCCGGTGTTGGAGTACACCTCGGTATCCAGCACCATCAGATTCACGTTGCGGTTCTGCGCCATCACGTGGTCGATGCCGCCGAAGCCGATGTCATACGCCCAGCCGTCGCCGCCGATCGCCCAGACGGATTTCCGCGCCAGATACTCGCGGTTTTCCAGAATGTACGCGGTGTCGTCGCTCTGGGGAGCCGCCTCCACGGCGGCGAGCAGCGCGTCGGTCACGGCGCGGGACTTGGTGCTGTCGTTCCAATCCTTCAGATAGGCGGCGATGGCATCCGCCGCCACACCCTGCGATTGCAGCTTCTCCAGATGCACCATCAGCTCCTTGCGGATGATGTCCTGCGCGTGGAAGAAGCCGTAGGCGAACTCGGCGTTGTCTTCAAACAGGGAGTGCTCCCATGCGGGACCGTGGCCGTGGCAGTCCTTGCAGTAGGGCAGGATCGGCGCGCCGCCGCTGATGGCGGAGGAGCAGCCGGCGGCGTTGCCGGCGTACATGTGATCGCCGAACAGCTGGCTCAGGAGCTTGATGTACGTCGTCTCCGCGCAGCCGGCGCAGGCAGCGGAGAACTGGAAGTAGGGCTTGGCGAACTGGATGCTCTTCACGGACTTGTCGCTGATAACGTCCGGCTTCAGATACTTCTCGTCCATCGCCACCTGATCGAACAGGGGCTGCTCCGCCTTCATGTCCTCGAAGGGCACCATGGTCAGGGCACCCTCGGCGGGGCACGCCGTCAGGCACACGCCGCAGCCCAGACAGTCGTAGGGGGAGATCTGCATACGGAAGCCGTAAGCGGGTGCCTCCTTGCCCAGACCCTTGGCGGGGGCGGTGACGAAGGCGGCGGGCACCTGTGCCTGCTCCTCCCCGGTCAGCAGCACCGGGCGGATGGCGGCGTGGGGACAGCTCATGGCGCAGCGGTTGCACTGGATGCACGCCGCCGGATCCCACTTGGGAACGGCGGTGGCAACGCCGCGCTTGGAGAAGGCGGAGGTGCCGTTCTCCCACGTGCCGTCCAGCACGCCGTGCTTCTGGAACACGGACACGGGCAGCTTGTCGCCCTGCTGGCGATCCATGGGGAGGACGATGTCCTTGACGAAGGGCGTGGCGTTGATCTCGGCGGCAGGCGCGTCCTGCGCCGCTGCCCACGCGGCGGGGATCTCCACCTTCACGGCGGCGTGGATACCCACGTCCACCGCCTTGTCGTTCAGATCCACGATCTTCTGTCCCGCCTTCTTAAAGTAGGTGGCGTAATTGTTCTTCTTCATATCCGCCACGGCAACGTCCATGGGGATGACCTTCGTCAAGGCGAAGAACGCGCCCTGCAGGATGTTGTTGGTGTGCTTGCCCAGCCCCACCTCCGCCGCCAGCTTTGCGGCGTCGATGATGTAGAAGTCGGCGTGCTTCGCGGCAAGATCGCGCTTCATCTTGGCGGGGAGCCGCGTCTCCAGCTCCTCCACCGACCACGGGCAGTTCAGCAGGAACGTGCCGCCGTCCTTCAGATCCTCGGTGAGATCGTACTTTTTCACATAGGTGGGCGCGTGGCACGCCACGAAGTCGGCGGAGGACACCAGATAGGTGCTGCGGATGGGCGCATCGCCGAAGCGCAGATGGCTCTGGGTCAGACCGCCGGACTTCATAGAGTCGTAGGAGAAGTACGCCTGTGCATACTTGTCCGCCACAAGACCGATGGTGCTGATGGCGTTCTTGTTGGCGCCCACGGTGCCGTCGCCGCCCAGACCCCAGATCTTGCAGGAGATCTCGCCGGGATGGGGGAACTCTACGTTCTCATACGCAAGGGAGGTATGGGTCACATCGTCGTTAATGCCGATGGTGAAGCTGTTCTTGGGTGCATCCTGCCGCAGATTGTCGTACACGGCGATCAGCTGGCCGGGGGTGGTGTCCTTGCTGGACAGACCGTAGCGGCCGCCCACCACGCGGATGTCGCCGCGTCCCGCCTGATTCAGTGCCGTGACCACGTCCAGATACACAGGCTCGCCCACGGAGCCGGTCTCCTTGCTGCGATCCAGCACCGCAATACGCTTGCAGGTGGCGGGGATGGCGGCGGAGAAATCGGGCACGGAGAAGGGGCGGTACAGGTGGATCTGCACCACGCCCACCTTGCGGCCCCGGCTGTTGAGATAGTCCACCGTCTCCCGCAGAGCCTCGGTGACGGAGCACATGGCCACGACCACCTCCTCGGCGTCGGGCGCGCCGTAGTAGTTGAACAGCTTGTAATCCCGCCCCGTCAGATTGTTGATCTCGTCCATGTAGTGCTGCACCGTTCCGGGCACGATGGCGGACTTGACGTTGGCACCCTCCTTGCACTGGAAGTACACGTCGGGGTTGACGTTGTTGCCGCGGTTGGTGGGGTGCTCCGGGTTGAGGGACTGACGGCGGAACGCCTTCAGCGCGTCGTAGTCAATAAGACCGCGCAGATCCTCATAGTCCAGTGCCTCAATACGCTGCATCTCGTGGCTGGTACGGAAGCCGTCGAAGCAGTGCATGAAGGCGTACTTGGCTCCGATGGCGGACAGGTGCGCCACCGCCGCCAGATCCATCGCCTCCTGGGGGGAGGCGGACATCAGCATGGCGTAGCCCGTGGTGCGGCAGGTCATAAAGTCCGTATGGTCGCCGAAAATGGAGTGGTGGTTGCTGGTGACCACACGGGAGGCGATGTGCATGACGCTGGGGAGGAACTGACCGCCCATGGCGTACATCGCCGGGATCATCAGCATCAAGCCCTGCGAGGAGGTAAAGGTGGTGGTCAGGGCACCCGCCTGCAGGGAGCCGTGACAGGTGCCGGCGGCACCCGCCTCGGACTGCATCTGGATCACGTCCACCGGCGTGCCGAACAGGTTCTTTTTCCCCTTGGCGGACCACTCGTCCACCTTCTCCGCCATGGGGGAGGACGGCGTGATGGGATAGATCGCCGCCACCTCGGTAAAGGCATAGGCAGAATGGGCGGCGGCGGTATTGCCGTCCATGACCACATAATTCTTTTTGCTCATATTATTTTTCCCAACTTTCACTTTTCACCGTGGAAGGCTGCGATGTCTGCCTTCGCCATGTTCATAAAGATCGCGGTATCGCAGGAATATCCCACAAAGCGGACACCCATTTCCAGCAGCCTTCTGCCGGACTCCGCAGAGTCGGCGAAGCAGCCCACCTGCACGCCCTTTGCCGCCGCCTTGCGGCAGATCTCGCCGATCAACTCCATGACTCTGGGGTGGGTGATCTGCCCGATGATGCCGAGGGAGGCGGACAGGTCATAGGGTCCCACGAACACAATGTCCACGCCGTCCACGCTGAGGATCTCGTCCAGATTGTCGATGGCCTTCTGTCCCTCCGCCTGAAGGATCACCACCGTGTCCTGCGCCTGCGTAAAATACTCCGCACCCGGCACCGCGCCGTAGGCGGCGGAGCGGACGAAGCGGCACGTGCCTCTGCTGCCGCGGGGGGAGAACTTTGCCGCGGAGACGGCGATCCTCGCCTGCTCTGCGGTGTCGATCTGGGGGATCATCACCGCGCCGGCACCCACGTCCAGAGCTTGGTCGATCCAGATGTCCGTTCCCCGGGGAACGCGCACCACGGGGCAGACGCCCGCCACGTTGGCGGCGCGGATCAGGTTTTGCAGGTTCTCAAAGGTGCCGGGACCGTGCTCCATGTCCAGCAGCACGAAATCGTAACCGGCGTAGCCCGCCGCCTCCACGAAGGCGGGGTCAGAGGTGATCATAAAGGGACCGAAAGCACCCTGTTCCGACGCCATAGCGACCTTGAAGCTCTTGACCGTCTCCATGGTGGGCATTGTATTCTCTCTTTTCATAGCAAATCCTCCTCGTATAGTAGCAGCCTGTCAGGAAAGTGTTTCCACAAATTCACGGATGCGCTTCAAGCCCTCGCGGATGTTGTCCTCGCTGGTGGCATACGCCAGACGGACGAAGCCCTCGCCGCCCTCGCCGAAGCCGGTGCCGGGGACGACCACCACGTGCTTCTCCTTCAGAAGACGCATGGCAAACTCCCGGGAGGGGATACCCAGCTTGGAGATATTGGGGAAGGCGTAGAACGCGCCCTTGGGCATAAGGCAGCTGACGCCCTTCATGTCGTTCAGCCCGCCGACGATGATCTCGCGGCGGCGGCGATACTGCCGCTTCATCTCCTCGACGCACTCCTGGCTGCCGTTCAGCGCGGCCACGCCGCCCCACTGCACGCCCTCGTTCACGGAGGAGAGCACGTTTTCCAGCAGCTTCGTCATCACCACGATGACCTCCTCCGGTGCCGCCGCCCATGCCAGACGCATACCGGTCATGGCGTAGGTCTTGGAGAAGCCGTCCACGATAACGGTGCGCTCCTTCATACCGGGGAAGCTGGCGATGCTGGTGTAGGGCTCATCGTCCCACAGCAGCTCGCGGTAGATTTCATCGGTGAGGATGTAGAGGTCGTTTTCCTTGGCGAAGTCCGCCAGCTGCCGCAGGTTCTCGGCACTTGCCACGCCGCCGGTGGGGTTGGAGGGGGAGTTGAGCAGGATCACCTTGGTCTTGGGCGTCAGTGCCGCGCGCAGGTCTGCCACGTCGTACATGAAGCCGTTTTCCTCCTTCAGCCGGACAGGCACGGGCACGGCTCCCACCTGCATCATCAGTCCCACATAGTTCGCCCAGCCCGGATCTGGCACCAGCACCTCGTCGCCGATGTCCAGCATGGCGGTGCACGCCAGATTCAGCATACTGATGGCACCTGCGCCGATGAGGATCTCGCTGGGCTTGTACTCCAGACCGCGGCGTTTATAGAGATCGGACACCGCCTGCCGCAGAGCCGGAATACCGGCGTTGGGGGTATAGTGCGTCTCGCCCCGCTGCAAGGAGGCCACAGTCGCGTCGATGACGTGCTGGGGGGCGGTGAAGTCCGGCTCGCCCAGCGCGAAGCTGATGACATTGTCCAGCCCCGCCTGCATGGCGAACATCTCGCGAATGACGGAGTGGGGCGTCTTTTGGCTCTTGTTGGAAATAAATGACATGACGGTTCTTGTCCTTTCTGTTGGGAGTTTAATAGGCTTGCAAAATGGGCGCGACACCACACGTAGCCCTTGTCACCCGGTCGCGCCGCAGGAGGGAGAGTCTCCATGCAGATACAGGTGCGGCAGCGTGTGGTGTCGCTTCTATTGTGAGGGAGGGTAATTGCTTTTAGGCGTTGTACTTTTCCTTGTCCAGAATGCCCAGACGGCTGGCGATACAGACCATGCCGCAGCAGTCGCCGGTCACGTTCAGGGTGGTAGCGGCCATATCCAGCAGGACATAGACGCCCGCCACCATCGCGGTGACCTCCTCGTTGGGCAGACCCATGGTTGCCAGGCAGATGGAGCACATCACGATGCCGCCGCCGGGGACGCCGGCTGCACCGGCAGAGCAGACCACGCACAGGACGACCATGAATATCAGCTGCCACGGGGTGAAGTGGACACCGAAGGCGTGCGCGCCGAAGAGGGTGTACACCGTGTACTCAATGGCTGCGCCGTCCATGTTGATGGTGGCGGCAGGAGCGGCACACAGGTCAACGACGTCATCGGGCACACCGTTTTTCTCCTTAGAGACTTCCATGGTCACAGGCAGCGTAGCCGCGCTGGACTGGGTGGAGAATGCCATCAGGATAACGGGGACAATGTTCTTGAAGAACTTGAAGGGCTTGACGCGTCCGAAGAAACGGAGCAGCAGGGGCAGGACGATGAGCATGTGCACCAGAGAAGCACCCCACAGGGAGAGAACCATGGTGAAGATCTCCTTCAGGTTCTGGACGCCGGTGGTGCCCACCAGGTTGGCGATCAAGCAGAACACGCCGTAGGGGGCGACGGTCATAACGGTTGCCACCATTCTCTGCATGATGAGGTTGCAGCCCTCCACGACCATGGCGACCATGTCCACGGTATTGGCGTTCTTACGCATCTTGGTGATCATCACGCCGAAGAAGATAGCAAAGACGATGATCTGCACCAGCGTACCGTTGGCGAGAGAGGCGAACACGTTATCGGGGACCCAGCCCACGATGCTGTCCACCATGTTAAGCTGCTGAACGCTGGAGTCCACTGTCGCCTGCAATACCAGACCAGTGCCCGCGCCGCTGATGGTAATGGCGATGCAGCCCAGAACACCTGCCACAGCGGAGGTGATGAAGGTATACAGCAGGAACTGACCGCCGATCTTCTTCAGCTTGGCGATGTCCGCCACGTTTGCGATACCGGCGATGATGCTGAACAGCACCAGGGGGTACACACACATTTTCAGGAGTCGAATGAACAGGGAGCCAATGAATGCCACATACGAGGCCTTCTCCTTGAAGATCAGACCCGCTATCGCACCGAGAACCAGCGCGATCGCCAGCTTTACGGGGATACTGAGCTTCTTCTTAGTTTTTGTTGCTTCACTCATGATTTTTTCCTCCTCTTAACCATTTTCCTTTCACGTATTTTTTCCATAATGTGAAATTAAGTATCACAAGATGGAATCTTGCCTATATTATTGCCAAAAGTTTGTCAAATGTCAATCCCGCATTTTTACCAAAAAAGCCGTCGTAATCTATTGCAAAACGACAAAAAAAAGGGTATTATTAAGGTGTGATTTCGCAATGTGGAAAGGGGTATATATGAAAGAGGGTACCGGACCGGTTCAGTCCATTGACCGGGTATTGGACATTTTAGAGACTTTGTCTGCAACGCCGACAGGGCTTTCCCTGTCGGATCTGGCGTCAGCCACCTCCCTGCACGCCAGCACCGCCCACCGGCTTTTGTCGGCTCTGGCGAATCGGGGGTACGTGCGGAAGGACCCGGACAACGGGAAATACCGCCTGACGCTGCGGCTCTACGAGATCTCCCGCCGCGTCTCCATGGTGCTGGATCTTTTCTCCGCCTCCAAGCCGATGCTGGAGAAGCTGTCCAACGACGCAAAGGAGATCGTGCACTTGGTGGAACGGGACGGAAACGAGGTCGTGTACCTCCACAAGTTTGAGCCGTTCCTCCGCCCCATCAACATCACCTCCTCCGTGGGACTCCACAACCCCATGTACTGCACGGGTGTTGGCAAGAGCATTATGGCGTATCTGCCGGAGGACGAGGTGGAGAAGATCTGGAACGGCTCGCAGGTCGTCCAGTTCACGCCAAAGACCCTCACCACGCTGGAAGCTCTGCGGGAGGATCTGGTGCGTGCGCGGGAGCGCGGCTATGCCATCGACGACGAGGAGCACGATCTGGGCGTCCGCTGTATGGCAGCCCCGGTGCGGAACTGGAAGGGCGACCCCGTGGGAGCCATCAGCATCTCCGGCCCCGCCGCCAGAATGACGGACGACACCATGGCGCAGCTGGTCACCCCCCTGCAAGAGACAGCCGGTGCCATCAGCCAGCTCATGGGCTGGCACACATAAGCGGCGATCCTGCCGCGCATAGAGAACAGTATCCCCGTCTCCGGGACTGCCAATGCGCTTGACAGCTCTCCCGGAGACGGGGATATTCCTCTTTCGCCGTGGGATTTTCGGGTGTGGCGGCGCATATACTCTCCCAAAACGATTGGGAGGAATGACCATGGCTCAGCTTGATCCTATCACTTGCTTTCGCGGCGCGCACCCGGAGCAGGGCAGCTTACGGGTAAAGGTCACCGCCGCGCAGGGTATTTTCCCCATCCCCGGCGCGTCGGTGGAGGTCTACCGTGACTTCGGTGCCGTGCGGGAGACGTTCTTCACCGGCGTCACCGACGCCTCCGGCATCGCGGAGAAGATCCTGCTTCCGGCACTGCCGGTGTCGCTGGGTCTGTCGTCGGAGACGGCGGGCAGCAGCGGCACCGCCTACCGCGTCGCCGTGTGCCACCCGGACTTTCAGGAGCCGGAGCACCAGCAGGTGCTGGTGTTTCCCCGTATCGAGTCCGTGCTCGCCGTGTCGCTGCCGCCGCAGCGAGGGGAGGTGTAAGACCATGCCCTATCCTGTGATCCCGGAGTACATCACCGTGCATCTGGGCGCGCCGGACGCCCCGGCGGAGAACGTCACCGTGACGTTCCCCCTGTACATCAAGGGCGTGGCCGCCAGCGAGATCTACCCCACGTGGGAGGAAAACGCCCTCCGCGCCAACGTGCTGGCGCAGATCTCCGTGGCACTGAACCGTGTCTACACCGAATACTACCGCAGCCGGGGGTACGACTTCGACATCACCAACAACACCCAGTTCGACCAGGCGTTCTCCCCGGATCAGGAGACCTTCGACAACATCAACGCCATCGTGGACGACAGCTTCAACAACTACATCGTCCGCCGCGGGAACATCGAGCCGCTGTACGCTCAGTTCTGCGACGGCGTCCGCACCCGCTGCCGCGGGCTGTCCCAGTGGGGCAGTCAGGAGCTTGCCGCCAAGGGCAAGACGTTCTGGGAGATATTGCAGCACTACTACGGGCAGGACATCGACCTTGTCTACAATGCCCCGGTGGGCGACAGCACCCCCTCCTACCCCGGCCGCCCGCTGACCGTGGGGAGCGCGGGCGAGGATGTCCGCACGCTCCAGCGTGAGCTGAACCGCATCCACAAGAACTACCCCGCCATCCCCGCCATCGCCCACACCGACGGCGTGTTCGGCGCGGACACCGCCGCCGCCGTGAAGGAGTTCCAGCGTGTCTTTGAGCTGACGCAGGACGGCGTGGTGGGAAAAGCCACGTGGTATCGCATCAAATCCGTCTACAACGGCGTGAAAAGTCTCTCCGAGGTCACCAGCGAGGGGCTGACCATCTCCGAGGCGCAGCGGGAGTTCCCCAAGGTGCTGCGGCGCGGCGACGTGGGCATCGGCGTGCAGACGGTGCGGTTCTATCTGGCGTTTCTGGGCTTCTTCCTGCCGGAGCTGCCGCGCATCCGCATCTCCGACGTGTTCGACGACGAGCTGCGGGACGCGGTGCTGACCTTCCAGAGCCTGTACGGTCTGACGGTGGACGGCACGGTGGGACGCGGCACGTGGAACACGCTCCAGAACGTCTACGAGCAGACGCTCCAACAGCTCCCCGCCGCATACCAGAGCTTTGCGCGGGAGGTCTATCCCGGTCATTTTCTGGTGGAGGGCGACACCGGCGAAGCCGTCGCCCTGCTGCAAACGCGGCTGAACCAGCTGGCGGCGCGGGATCCCTCGCTGCCGACGCTCACTGCGGACGGTATCTTCGGCGCGGCCACCGCCGCGGCGGTGCGCGCCCTGCAAACGCGGCTGGGGTACAGCCCCACCGGCGCGGTGGGGCCGGTGCTGTGGTCGTATATCATCACCCAAGGGCAGGGCTACGGCGTCATGTGAGCGCACAGCACAGAAAAAGAGCACCTCCCAGGGTGTTCTTTTTTCTGTATTACCGCGCCATACTATCCTCCCAATATCCCATACTGCCTAAAAAAGTATGATACGCCCCCTGCAAATCTTGTCAATATGCGGTTTTCACGGATTGCAAAAGCCGGCGGAATACAGTATAATGACTTGACTAAAAAATAGGGAGCGACCCGTTATGATACTCATACTTCAGAAAAACACCCCGGAGCCCGCCATCCGTCAGCTGCTGGCGCAGCTGTCGCTGCAAAACGTCAAGGGCGGCTGTGTCGCCGGGGAGGACAACATCCTCCTGCCTCTGGTGGGCGAGACGTGGCGGCTGGACCCCACCGCTCTGCAAGCCCTGCCCTTCGTGCAGGAGGCGCGGCGGCTGACGCCGCCCTACCGCCTGTCGTCCCGGACGGCGCACCCGGAGAATACCGTCGTGTCCGTGGGCGAGGCGCGGTTCGGCGAGGACTTCTGCCTCATAGCGGGGCCCTGCGCCGTGGAGTCCGCCTACCAGCTGCAAACGGTCGCCCGCGCCGTGAAGAGCGCAGGCTGCCGGCTGCTGCGGGGCGGCGCGTTCAAGCCCCGCACATCCCCCTACACATTTCAGGGGCTGGGCAGCGAGGGCGTGCGCCTGCTGGTACAGGCGGGGCGCGAGAGCGGCCTGCCCACAGTGACGGAGATCACCGACGCTTCCCAGCTGGAGACGCTGGCGGAGGTAGACGTTTTGCAGGTGGGGGCGCGGAATATGCAGAATTACGCGCTGCTGCGCGCACTGGGACAGGCGGGAAAGCCCGTGCTGCTCAAGCGCGGTGCTGCCGCCACCGTGGAGGAGCTGCTGCTGGCGGCGGAGTATCTGATGACCTCCGGCAGCACGCAGGTGATCCTCTGTGAGCGGGGCGTTCGCAGCGGGCTTACCCCCGCCCGCGCCGCGCTGGACGTGTCCTCCATCCCGGTGCTGAAAAGCCGGACGCACCTGCCGGTCATCGTGGACCCCAGCCACGCGGCGGGACGCGCCGAGCTGGTGGAGCCGCTGGCACTGGCCGCCGTCGCCGCCGGAGCCGACGGTCTGATGGTGGAGGTGCACGACCGCCCCGCCACCGCCCTGTCCGACGGGGCGCAGTCCATCACGCCCGCCGCCTTTGCCGCGCTGGCGGAGAAGGTCACGCGCCTGCGAAGCGCGCTGCAATAAGAAAACCCGCCCCCATGGCTGCGCCATGGGGGCGGTTCCTTTGTCGTTTACATCCAGCGCGTCAGTGCTTTTTTCCACGGGCGGTAGAGCGCGTACCCCACCAGACCTCCGGCGGTGTTGCAGATGAGGTCGGTGACGTCCGACGTCCGGGCGGTGGGCAGCAGAGGCTGCACCAGCTCGATGCAGAGACTCAGCAGGAACGCCGCGCCCACCGTGCGGAAAATACCCGCCCTGCCCCGGCGCACCAACGGCCACAGAACACCGAAGGGCACCGTCATCACCACGTTCAACGCCAGCTGGCGGGCGGCGTTGCCGTACCCCGCCTTCAGATCCCGGAACGGCTCCATGTTCATGGGCACGTAGGGATGGTGCACGCCCCAAAGGGAGAGCACCGGCAGCACCGTCACCCACAAAACGCCCAGCAGATAGACCCAGAACACCGTATGCACCGCCACGCGGCGGCCTCCCTCTCGTTTCCAGCCCCGCAGCAGCAGGAGATACACCGCCGCCAGCACCAGCAGATCCGGCGCGTACAGGGGCAGCACGAACGTAAAAAACTCCCGCGCCACAGCCTCACCTCCGTCAACGTAGTATGCCCATTATGCCCGCTGGGCGCGGAAAAGTCAACGGTAATTCCCCGGCGGGGCAAAAGCGGCAAATGAAAACAATTTTTGAAAGTCCGCCCCCGCCGCTTTTCAAATCGTGCCTGCGGTGGTACAATAGCACTAACAGAAATCAGTCACACAAGGAGGCTTTTTCCATGAAAAAATCTGTGCTCCGCGCCTATGCGCGGCTGATCGCCCGTACCGGTGTCAACATTCAGAAGGGACAGGAGGTGTTCATCTCCGCCGATCTGGATCAGCCGGAGTTCGTGGCGATGCTGGTGGACGAGTGCTACAAGTGCAAGGCGAAAAAGGTGGTGGTGGACTGGAACTACCAGCCTCTGCAAAAGCTCCACGTCCGCCACCGCAGCCTGACCACGCTCTCCAAGGTGGAGGACTACGAGCTGACCCGCTGGCAGCACTATGTGGACACCATCCCCTGCCGCATCTACCTGCTCTCCGAGGACCCCGACGGTCTGAAGGGCATCGATCAGGAGAAGCTGGCAAAGAGCCAGCAGGCGAAATTCCCCATCATCAAGCCCTACCGTGACAAGCTTGAGAACCAGTACCAGTGGTGCATCGCCGCCGTGCCCGGCGAGGCATGGGCGAAGAAGCTGTTCCCCGGTCTGCGGAGATCTCAGGCGGTGGAGAAGCTGTGGGAGGCGATCCTGTCCACCTCCCGCGCCCTGGAGGGCGACCCGGAGGACAACTGGGCGCGCCACAACAAGGACATCCACGACCGCCGCGACTATCTCAACAGCCTGCACATCCGCCAGCTGCGCTACAAGAGCAGCACCGGCACGGACTTCACCGTGGGCATGATCCCGGAGGCGCATTTCTGCGGCGGCAGCGAGCGCAGCCTGCGTGGCGTCGTCTTTAACCCCAACATCCCCTCGGAGGAGTGCTTCATCTCCCCCAAGCGGGGTGAGGCGGAGGGCGTCGTCTACGCCACCAAGCCCCTGAGCTATCAGGGGCAGCTGATCGACAAATTCTGGATCCGGTTCCACGAGGGCAAGGCGGTGGAGTGGCACGCGGAGCAGAACAACGACCTGCTGACGAAGCTCATCACCATGGACGAGGGCAGTGCGTATCTGGGCGAGTGTGCGCTGGTGCCCTACGACAGCCCCATCCGCCAGTCGGGTCTGCTGTTCTACAACACGCTCTTCGACGAGAACGCCGCCTGCCATCTGGCTCTTGGCGCGGGCTTTGCCGACACCATCAACGACTTTGAGCACAGGACGCTGGAGGAGTGCCGCGCACTGGGCGTCAACGACTCCATGATCCACGAGGACTTTATGATCGGCTCACAGGACATGGACATCGACGGTCTGTGCGAGGACGGACGGGTGGTGCCCATCTTCCGCAAGGGCAACTGGGCGTTTTAAGACCGCGCCCCGCCGCGTCCCCGGATATAGACCCTTCCGCACCAGCCACCCGGACGAATGTCCGGGTGGCTTTCCCTGTGACCGGGCGAAAATTGCCGGACGACGGGGAAAAGCGGTTGTGTTAAGGGCGAAAACGGCGTATAATAGTGTGGTTAGAATATGATTTCGGGAGGCTCCCCTATGAAATTGATGGTACTCGACGGCAACAGCGTCGTCAACCGCGCCTTCTACGGCGTGGGCAAAACGCGTCTGCTGACCACCCGGCAGGGGCTGTATACCAACGCCATTTTCGGCTTCATCACCATGCTTCAGCGGCTGCTGGACGATGAAAAGCCGGAGGCGGTGTGCGTCGCCTTCGACCGGCGGGAGCCTACGTTCCGCCACACGGCGGACCCCGCCTATAAGGCGAACCGCAAGGGAATGCCCGACGAGCTGGCGCAGCAGATGCTGCCGCTGAAGCAGGTGCTGGCCGCCATGTCCATCCCCTGCTACGAGCTGACCGGCTACGAGGCGGACGACCTCATCGGCACCATCAGCCGCCGGTGCGAGGCGGAGGGCTGGGAGTGCGTGATCGCCACCGGCGACCGGGACAGCCTCCAGCTCATCACGCCCCACACCCGCGTCCGGCTCCTCAGCAGCAAGAGCGACACCGCCCGCAGCGTCACCGAGGACAGTTTCCGTGAGGAATACGGCTTCGACCCCATCCACATGATCGACCTGAAGGCTCTGGCGGGGGACGCCAGCGACAACATCTCCGGCGTGCCCGGTATCGGTGAAAAGACCGCCATGGGGCTGGTGCAGACCTACGGCAGCATCGACGACGTGTACCGCCACATCGACGAATTGCAGCTGCGCCCGTCGTCTTTATGTAAACTCAAGGACGGCGAATCCGCCGCCCGCCACAGCTACTGGCTCGCCACCATCGACACCCACGCCCCCTTGGCGTTCAAGCCGGAGGACAATGTGCGCCGGCCCTTCAAGCCGGAGCTGTACGACCTGTTTTTGAAGCTGGAATTTCAGAAGCTCATCGACAAATACCACCTCTCCCCCGCCCGTGAAACGGAGGAATTGCCCCGGCACACCGCCGCCGTGGAGATACTGGAGGAGCCCCGCCGGGCGGAGGAGCTGCTGACCCTGTGGCGGACGGCAGAGCACGTCACCGTATACGGCACACCGGAGCTGGACGCGCTGGCGGTGGAGTGCGCCACCGGCGCGGACAGTACGCTGCTTGTTGAAATTTATGTAAACCGATATACCGGCGACTGGCACGGCCTGCTGACCGCGCTCTTCTCCGCCAACATCCGAAAGGTGGGGCACAACGTCAAGGACATGATGCGCGCCCTGCTCTCTCAAGACCTGCCCGCCGACGGCTTCGTGTTCGACACGGCGCTGGCGGCATATCTGGTGGACGCCACCGCCGGAAGCTACGACCTGCCCCGGCTGTTTGTCAGCTACTTCAACGAGGAGCTGCCCCCTGCCGCCCACCTGCGTGCGGACGCCTTCAACCCCCTGCTGGGCGGCGGCGCGGAGGCGCAGGCCGCGCTGGACAGCTACACCTCCGCCGTCTCCGCGCTGTATGAGACGCTGCCGGGGCGGCTGACGGAGATGGGGCTGGACGCCCTGTACCGGGACATTGAGTTCCCCCTGTGCCGCGTGCTGGCGGACATGGAGAACGCCGGGTTCCTCGTGGACAGGAACGCCCTTGCGGACTTCGGCGGAATGCTCCAGCGCGCCATGGACACAACGGAGCAGGCGATCTATACGGAGGCGGGGGAGACGTTCAACATCAACTCCCCCAAGCAGCTGGGCGTCATCCTGTTCGACAAGCTGGGGCTTCCCCACGGGAAAAAGACGAAAACCGGCTGGTCCACCAACGCCGACGTGCTGGAAAAGCTGCGGTACGACAGTCCGCTGGTGGAGAACGTCCTGCGCTACCGGCAGTACGCCAAGCTGAAAAGCACCTACGTGGACGGCATCCTGAAGGTCATCGACCCGGACGGCAGGGTCCGCACCAGCTTCCAGATGACCGCCACCGCCACGGGGCGGCTCAGCTCCACGGAGCCGAACCTGCAAAACATCCCCACCCGCACGGAGCTGGGCAGCGAGCTGCGCCGTATGTTCACCGCGCCGGAGGGCTGCGTGCTGGTGGACGCGGACTACTCCCAGATCGAGCTGCGGCTGCTGGCGCATATCTCCGGCGACAAGGTCATGCAGGAATCCTTCCGCAGCGGCGCGGACTTCCACGCCGCCACCGCCGCCAAGGTGTTCCACGTGCCGGAGGACGAGGTCACGCCGGAGCTGCGCCGCCGCGCCAAGGCGGTGAACTTCGGCATGGTCTACGGCATCTCCGCCTTCTCCCTGTCCCGCGATCTGGGCGTACCGGTGGCGGAGGCCAAGGGCTACATGGAGCGGTACTTTGAGACGTACAGCACCCTGCGGCAGTATATGACCGACATCGTGGCGCAGGCGGAGAAGGACGGCTATGTGGAGACGCTGTTCCACCGCCGCCGCGCCCTTCCGGAGCTGAAAAGCAGCAACTTCAACCTGCGGGAGTTCGGCAAGCGGGTGGCACTGAATATGCCGGTGCAGGGCACCGCCGCCGATATTATGAAGCTCGCCATGCTCCGCGTCCATGACCGCCTGCACCGGGAGGGTCTCCGCGCCCGGCTGCTGATGCAGGTACACGACGAGCTGATCGTGGAGTGCCCGGAGGCGGAGCGTGAGCAGGTGGCGCGGATACTCACGGAGGAGATGGAGCACGCCGCCACCCTGTCCGTCCCCCTGACCGTGGACGCGCACTGGGGCAAAAACTGGCTGGAAGCGAAGGGATAAATGCTATGAAAACAATACGTATCGTACCCATGTCCGCTGAGCATATCAACGAGGTGGCGGCTTTAGAGCTGGCGTGCTTCTCCCGCCCCTGGTCGCGGCAGATGCTTGCCGAGGAGCTGGACAACCAGTGCGCCGCCTTTCTGGTGGCGGTGGAGCCGGAGACGGAGAAGGTCATCGGCTATGCCGGGCTGCTGGTCGCCGCCGACGAGGGGTGCATCACCAACGTGGCGGTGGACCCCTCCCGCCGCCGTCAAGGCGTGGCGCAGCAGCTGCTGCAAGTGTTCGACAGCTTCGCCCGTGGCAGCCGTCTGGCGTTCCTGACGCTGGAGGTGCGCCCCTCCAACGCGGCGGCTGTTGCGCTGTACGAGGGCTTCGGCTTCCGCCAGGTAGGACGGCGCAGGAACTACTACGATCTGCCCAAGGAGGATGCCCTCATCCTCACCAAATACTACACGGAGGAGGCGGCACAATGAACATCCTCGCCTTTGAGTCCTCCTGTGACGAGACGGCGGTGGCGGTGGTGCGGGACGGACGGCAGGTGCTGTCCGACGCCATTCTCTCTCAGGCGGATATGCACGCCCTGTACGGCGGCGTGGTGCCGGAGATCGCCTCCCGCAAGCACGTAGAGGCGATCGCCGCCCTGACGGACAAAGCACTCTCCGATGCCGGTCTGACGAAAAAGGACGTGGACGCCGTGGCAGTCACCTACGCGCCCGGTCTTATCGGTGCGGTGCTGGTGGGCGTCAGCTTCGCCAAATCCGCCGCCTACGCGCTGGGCGTGCCGCTGATCCCCGTCCACCACGTGCGGGGTCATATCGCCGCCAACTATCTGGCGTTCCCGGAGCTGGAGCCGCCCTTCGTGGCACTGGCCATCTCCGGCGGCAACACCCTGCTGGTGGACGTGGCGGACTACACCTGCATGACCGTCCTCGGCTCCACCCGCGACGACGCGGCGGGGGAGTGCTTCGACAAGGCGGCGCGGGTGCTGGGGCTCCCCTACCCCGGCGGCAAGCCCATGGACGAGCTGGCGCAGCAGTCCCAAGGGGGCAAATACGACCTGCCCAGTGCCCACGTGGCCGGCGCGGAGCTGGATATGAGTTTCTCCGGGCTGAAAACGGCGGTGGTGAATCTGGCGCACAACGCCCGGCAGAAGGGCGAGGAGCTGGACGCCCCCGCGCTGGCGCGGGATTTCGCCCGCGCCGTGTCCGGGGAGCTGGTGCCCCGCGCCATGCGGGCGTTGGAGCTTACCGGACGCAAGACGCTGGTGGCAGCCGGCGGCGTGGCGGCCAACTCCGTCATCCGCGGCGACCTGCTGGAAGCCTGCGGCAAAGCCGATGTCCGGCTGTTCCTGCCGCCTCCGAAGTGGTGCGGTGATAACGGCGCGATGATCGGTGCCCAAGGGTACTATGAGTATTGCGCCGGGCGCACCGCCGGCCTCGACCTGAACGCCTACGCCACCATGGATCTGGGCGACCCCACCCTTTGACCCCGCCTCCCTCCGTAAAAAACGGAGGGAGGCTTTTGTCAACTTTACGTAAAACCTCCGTTTCCGCCTCCGGGGTGCACCATTTCGTCCGCCGCCGTCAGAAAACGACGTTATGTAAAGTGAACAACCTGTGTTTCGCGGGCGAAAGTGCCGTTTTCACGCCCCCTCTTTTTCCACGTTTTTCGATTTTTCCGCGTAACTGCGCGGTTTTCCCCGCTGTGGAAAAAGTGGTGGAAACTGTGGATAACTATTTGTAAAATTTATGTGATGTAGAATTATGTCAAACGGCTGTAAAGCCCTTCGCATTGTCTCCGCCGTGGTTTTTTGTGTGTAATTCCCTCTAAAACCGCCGCATCCTCTCCCCTTTCGCCGAACCGTGTCGCTTTCCCCCGGAAACGCCCGCCGGAGGTTTTCCAACTTTTCCGCCGGGTCGCCCTCCGGCGTAAACCTCCGATTACATTATGTATATTTCTTCCCGGCACCTGCCTACCTCCCCGGTAGGTACACCGCAGCCCTGCCACTCCCAGACTCCCGACGCCAACCGTTTCAAAAACCCGCAGGATCCCGAAGAAAAGCAGTTGACGGCGACGCCAGAATATGCTATACTACCGTTCGGCGCAATATGCTTGTGTGGCTCAGTTGGTAGAGCAGCTCACTCGTAATGAGCAGGTCGCTGATGCTATATAAGGCGGCTATTGCATTCCGACCCACAGGTGTGGTAAACTAACAAACAGAGTACGGCGAGGAGCCGATTCTCATAGAGATGCTTGTGTGGCTCAGCTGGCAGAGCAGCTCACTCGTAATGAGCAGGTCGCCGGTTCGAATCCGGCCACAAGCTCCAGACTCCTCGCGGATGACGCGAGGAGTTTTTCTATGTACAAGAGCGACGACAAACGATATGCAGCTTCTATGAAGAACGCGGAGGCCTCCGTCCGCATGGAGGGCTGTCAGGTAACGCCTCAAATGCGGGAGCAATGCCAGCGTGTGCTGCGTGGCGAGGTGACCACGGCGGACCTGCTGCGGCGTTTTGCAAAACCAGCCGAGAGGTGACGATGATATGGCGTACAGCATCGATCCCATTCAGGACAACTGCTACCCCGGCACAACGGTGCTGGTGAACAAACTGCATATCCATGACGAGGCCGCGCTGCAAGAGGCGGAGGCTCTCGCCACCTATGTCAACGCCTCCAAGCTGGAACAATGCCCGCTGGAGGGCGTTTTTGATTTTGCCCACTACAAGGCGATCCATCAATTTCTTTTCTCTGACCTGTACGATTGGGCGGGGCAGATCCGTACGGTGAACCTCAGCAAGAAAGGGACAGACTTCTGTCCCGCCGAAATGATTGAACCGCAGGCCAAGCTAATTTTTGACCGGCTGAAGGAGCAGAATTACTTCAAGGGATTGCCCCATGACGCCTTCGTGGAGGAGATCACTGACTTTTACTGCACCACCAACTACCTGCATCCCTTCCGCGAGGGCAACGGACGCACCCAGCGGGCGTTTCTGACGCAGCTTATCCGCAGCGCGGGACATGACCTCAACTGGTCGGAGGTGGATGGCGACCTGCTGATGATCGCCACCATCCAAGCCGCGCAGGGTGTGACAGACCCGCTGCGTCAGGTGCTTGATGAGGCGATATATTAGAAAGAGTATGCTGTTACACATGATATGATTGTTTGTTACGGTGAGGAGGGGTATTTTGAAACTGATTCATCTGTCTGACCTGCATATCGGAAAGCGGGTCAACGAGGTATCCATGCTGGAGGATCAGGAGTATGTCCTGCGGCAGATACTACAGATCATTGACACCGAAAAGGCGGATGCGGTGCTGATCGCAGGGGATGTCTACGACAAGAGCATACCGCCTGCGGAGGCGGTAACGCTGTTTGACGATTTCCTATGTCGGTTGGCCAAGCGAGATTTGCCGGTTTTCATCATCAGCGGCAACCATGACAGTCCAGAGCGATTGGCTTTTGGCAATCGACTTCTGGAACACAGCGGCATACATATTTCACCTGTATACAGTGGGAAGATAGAACCTGTTACGCTCACGGATGAATATGGCGCGGTGAACTTCTGGCTACTGCCGTTTGTAAAGCCCGTCCATGTAAAGCGTTTTTATCCCGATGAGGGTATCGAAAGCTATACCGATGCCATTCGCACGGCGATACAGTACATGGAAGTGGATCAAACGGCTCGGAACGTACTGCTGACACACCAGTTCGTCACCGGCGCGGCTACCTGCGAGTCGGAAGAACTCTCTGTAGGCGGCACGGATAATGTAGACGCAGAGGTGTTTGAGGGCTTTGATTATGTGGCACTGGGACATCTTCATGGCCCGCAGAATATTGGTTCCAATCGGATACGCTACTGCGGAACGCCGCTGAAGTATTCTTTTTCAGAGTGCGGGCACCACAAGAGTGTTACCGTGGTGGAGCTGGGAGCAAAGGAAAATCTGGAGCTGCATCTCTGCCCGCTGACACCCAGACACGATATGCGCCAGCTCAGGGGGACGTTTGCGGAATTGACAGACAAGGCAAATTACAGTGGAACAGCAACGGAGGATTACATCCATATCATCCTCACAGACGAGGAAGATGTGCCGGAAGCGGTAGGGCGTCTGAGAGTCATCTATCCCAATCTGATGAAAGTCACTTACGACAATACCCGCACCCGCACAAATCAGGTATTGGACAAGGCGGAGGATGTACATCTGAAATCACCGATTGAATTGTTTGCGGAGCTATATGCCAAGCAAAATAACCAACCCATGAGTGATGAGCAGTGTGCCTTCATGCAGGAGCTCATCGAGTCAATTAAGGATGGTGTGGAATGAGGCCTTTAAAACTGACAATGGCGGGATTTGGCCCTTACGCAGGTGTACAGGTGCTGGATTTTGACTGTCTGGGTAGCAGCGGGCTTTACCTGATCACAGGCGATACCGGCGCGGGAAAGACAACGATTTTCGACGCCATCACATTTGCCTTGTTCGGTGAGGCCAGCGGTAATAACAGGGATTCCACCATGCTGCGTTCCAAGTATGCCAAAGACGATGCTCCGACATATGTGGAGCTTACCTTTGCCTACGGAGGGAAATCCTATACAGTGACACGAAATCCAGCGTATGAACGAGCAAAGACCCGGGGCACCGGAACCACAACAGAGCTTGCTGGTGCGGAGCTGACCTATCCTGATGGGCGGCTAATTACTAAACAGCGAGAAGTGGATGCGGCGATCCGCGAAATCATCGGTTTGACGCGGGAGCAGTTCTCTCAGATTGCCATGATCTCACAAGGCGATTTCCGAAAGCTACTGCAAGCGGATACCAAAGAACGGCAGAAGATATTTCGGGATATTTTTAAAACCGACTTCTATGTGTTGCTGCAAAATCAGTTAAAAGAAAGTACCGGAGAAATTAGGACACAACGCGAACAGGCAAGCCAAAGCATCCAGCAGTATATCAATGGGATGACCTGTGACGAGGATTCCGTTTACGCGTTGGATGTGCAGAAAGCCAAAAACGGGGAACTTCCTATAACGGAGGTAATGGAGCTGCTTCGGACACTTTTGGCCGAGGATCAAAAGGCGGAATCCCAGTTGGAGGCTGCGTTGGACACGGTGGAGAAGGCGTTGGAGCAGATCACATCGAAGCTGACACAGGCAGAGGCGTATGAAACCAATAGAGCGGCGCTTGCGGAACGTGTGGCCGAAGAAGCAATGCTGACGGTGGCGCTTGAGACCGCAAAAGCCACACTGGATGCGGCACAGAAAACTGTTCCGGCACAGGAAAAGATTCAGAGCAAAATCGCGGAAATGGAGTTGCTGCTGCCGTCCTACGATGAGTTGGATACTCACGCGGCGGCTCTTGCTGCGGCTCAGACAGATCTGGCGGGGGCACACGCGGCGCAAGAGAGTGCCGCAAAAGAAAAAAACGATTTGACGACCGGGATTACGGAACTGAGGACGGAGCAAAAGGATCTTGCCGATGTGAGTGCTGAGAAGGAAAAACTGGCCGCGCAGCTGCAGCAGCTGGGAGACCGGCAAAAGCAGTTTGTGGATTTCCTTTCTGGCATGGAGGGGCTTGCGCGTGAGCAGGCAGAATTAGCGAAAAGACAAGAAGAATATCTGAAAGCGGAAGAGACCTCTTCTGAGTTGCTGCGGGAGTACGAGGTCAAGGAGCGTGCGTTCCTGCGGGAGCAGGCTGGCATTATGGCAAGTGGCCTGACTGCTGGCATGGCATGCCCCGTCTGCGGTTCTATAGAACATCCTCATCTGGCTGTGCTTGCAGAGGACGCGCCTACCGAGGTGGATGTAAAGAAGGCCAAGGCAGAATACAATAGAGCGCAGGATAAAACAAAGAAAGCCAGCAACGAAGCGCAGAAGTTGAAGGGAACTGTCGCTACAACAGAAGAAATACTCGCCAAGGAGATCGACAGTCTGATCCCGGGAACCCCACCGGAGGACAGCGCAAAAGCAGCGGAGGAGCAGGAGAATCTTCTTGCGGTGCAGATTGAGGGGCTGAATGTGCAGATCGCGGCACTTGCGAAAAAGATGGCGCGACGAGAGGAACTGGATATCCTGCTTCCGAAAAAGGAACTGCTCCTGCGTGCGGCGGAAGAAACAATTGCCATGAAAACGGCGGAGATCGCGTCTTTGACGGCAAAGGCTGAGAGCAGCGAGGCACA
>ERZ1026844.506-NODE-506-length-28469-cov-4.199303_pt1 | contig 28469 bp, 31 predicted proteins | sample MGYA00380152_ERZ1026844 | MGnify/ENA primary metagenome ERZ1026844 (study PRJEB33269, sample SAMEA4719788) | human gut metagenome | biome: human-associated habitat; feature: organic feature; material: feces | place: Cameroon | collected 2013-10 ... | reverse complement strand
TCCTCTTCGTCGGCAGCGTCAGATGTGTATAAGAGACAGAGGTGCGACTGATGGACGAAAGAGTAAAGGAGCAGATCCTCGCAGTCCGTGACACGGGACTCACGAATATGTTCGACTTGAGTGCCGTTCAGCGCATTGCCTTTGAGATGGACTTCTACGAACTGGTGACTTTCATCGAAGAGGAAAAAGCAAAGTATGTACGCTTTATCCTGACCGGCGAAGAATAAGGAGGATGCAGCAATGTGGAAAGAAGGCAGCCTGCGAGTAAACGGAGACATTTTTCATTACTGGATGAAGCAGTATGATGAGGGATCTCAATGGGGAATCAACGGCGGACGCATTTCAAAGCTGATGCTGAAGCGAAACGGCGAGATTGTTTATAACTTCGACAGAGGCGAGGATGTTGCTCCGGTCGATGAAAACACCGCCCTTGCCCTGGAGATTCTCCTTCACAGCGAAAACTACTGATGAAACAAATCAGCGGAGATCGAGCCGAGAGGCTCTTTCTCTCGTACACGAAGCAGCCGCAAGGCTGTTATTTTTATGCCCGGAGGTGAGGCTTTACGATACGAAAACTGAAAAACTATAAGCCGACACGCTTCATGGCAAAGGACAGTTACTACGATAAGGATGCCGCAGACCATGCGGTGTGCTTTATTGAAAAGTTCTGCTGTCACACCCAGGGACAATGGGACGGTGAGCCTTTTGAACTTATCGACTGGCAGGAGCAGATCATAAGAGACATCTTCGGCATCTTAAAGCCGAACGGTTACCGGCAGTTCAATACCGCCTACATCGAGATTCCGAAGAAAAACGGCAAGTCCGAACTTGCGGCTGCCGTTGCCCTTTACCTTCTCTGTGCGGATTTTGAACCGGGGGCGCAGGTATACGGCTGTGCCGCAGACCGTGACCAGGCGAAAATCGTATTTGATGTGGCACTTGAAATGGTCAAAAGAAGTCCGCTCCTTATGAGCAAGATGACCATACGGCAGTCACAGAAGGAAATGGAATACAATCCGACCGGAAGCAAGTACAAGGCACTCTCCGCCGACGTCGCAAATAAGCACGGCTTTAACATTCACGGAGTTATCTTTGATGAGCTGCATACCCAGCCGAACAGAAAGCTGTTTGACGTTATGACAAAAGGCAGCGGTGATGCGAGAATGCAGCCTCTGTACTTTCTTATTACCACAGCCGGTGACAATGTAAATTCCATCTGCTACGAACAGCACCAAAAGGCAAAGGACATCCTGGAAGGCAGAAAACACGATTCTACTTTTTATCCTGTCATCTTCGGAGTCGATGAGGATGAGGACTGGACTGATCCGAAGGTCTGGAAAAAAGCTAATCCCTCTCTCGGTATCACGATAGGAATGGACAAAGTCCAAACCGCCTGCGAACAGGCAAAGCAGAATCCCGCCGAGGAAAATTCCTTCCGTCAGCTTCGTCTCAATCAATGGGTCAAGCAGGCTGTCCGATGGATGCCGATGGACAAATGGGATGCTTGCGGCAGTCCCTTCAATCCGGAGATGCTGGAAGGCCGTGTCTGCTACGGTGGGCTCGACCTCTCATCCACTACGGACCTTACCGCTTTTTGCCTGGTGTTCCCACCGGAGGATGAGGATTCACCGTACTATGTCCTTCCATACTTCTGGATACCGGAGGATACCCTTGACCTTCGTGTCAAGCGTGACCACGTTCCGTATGACCTGTGGGAAAAACAAGGCTACATCCAAACCACGGAAGGCAACGTCATTCACTATGGCTTTATAGAAAAGTTCATCGAGGAACTCGGCACGAAGTACAACATCCGTGAGATTGCCTTTGACCGCTGGGGCGCAACACAGTGCGTCCAGAACCTTGAGGGCATGGGATTCACCGTAGTTCCTATGGGACAGGGTTTTGCAAGCATGAGTCCTCCTACAAAGGAACTCATGACGCTGACACTTCAACAGAACATTGCTCACGGCGGGCATCCGGTTCTTAGGTGGAACATGGATAATATCTGCATCCGTACAGACCCTGCCGGAAACATAAAGGCGGACAAATCCAAGTCAACGGAAAAGATAGATGGTGCCATTGCCATGATCATGGCGCTCGACCGCGCGATACGGTGCGGATACGATACAAGCGAGTCGGTCTACGATACACGGGGTCTGCTCGTTTTTTAAATGGAGGAAAAAGCTATGGGAATATTCAGCGGACTGTTCCGTAATCGTGACGGTCCCGAAAACCGAACTGCCGGGAGCGGATACTCCTTCTTTATGGGAGGCTCTTCGGCAGGAAAACTTGTAACCGAAAGAAGTGCCATGCAGATGACTGCGGTCTATGCTTGCGTAAGGATTCTCTCCGAGGCTGTGGCAGAACTTCCGGTTCATGTTTACAGATACAACAAAGACGGCAGCAAGGAAAAGGCAATCGATCATCCGCTGTACCTTCTTCTTCATGATGAGCCGAATCCGGAGATGAGTTCATTTGTGTTCAGAGAAACGCTGATGACTCATCTTTTGCTTTGGGGAAATGCCTATGCACAGATCATCCGTAACGGCAAAGGCGAAATCGTGGCTCTCTATCCTTTGATGCCGAACAAGATGACCGTGGACAGAGATGAAAACGGAAAACTGTTCTATCAGTATCAGCGAAATACTGACGAAGCACTAAAGGATACCGGCACAGTGATCCTTTCACCGAGAGATGTTCTTCATATTCCGGGACTCGGCTTTGACGGACTGGTGGGATATTCGCCGATAGCTATGGCGAAAAATGCCATCGGTCTTGCCATCGCAGCCGAGGAATACGGCAGTAAGTTTTATGCCAACGGTGCCGCACCTTCGGGTGTCCTTGAACACCCCGGCACGATAAAAGACCCGAGCCGTGTAAGGGAGTCCTGGCAGAACACATTCGGCGGCTCCGGCAACTCCAACAAGGTAGCTGTTTTGGAGGAAGGAATGAAGTACACACCGATTTCCATCTCTCCGAATGAAGCACAGTTTTTGGAGACAAGAAAATTTCAGATAAATGAGATAGCGAGGATTTTCCGTGTCCCTCCTCACATGGTGGGCGATTTGGAAAAGTCCTCGTTTTCAAATATTGAGCAGCAATCCCTTGAGTTTGTAAAGTACACGCTCGACCCGTGGGTCATTCGTTGGGAGCAGTCCATCCAAAGGACTCTCTTCACCACGGAGGAAAAGAAATCGTACTTTGTGAAATTCAATGTGGAAGGACTGCTCCGAGGAGATTACGCATCCCGTATGCAGGGCTACGCAACGGCAAGGCAGAACGGCTGGATGTCTGCCAATGACATCCGTGAACTGGAGAACCTTGACCTTATCCCGGACGAGGACGGCGGCAATCTTTATCTCATTAACGGCAATATGCTCCCGCTTGAGAAGGCAGGTGCTTTTGCAAATACCAATGACGGAAAGGAGGACGATTCCGAAAATGAAGAAATTCTGGAACTGGAAGAATCAGGCGGACGCAAGTCCATCCGAAGAGAGAATTCTTGAACTGTACGGCACGATTGCCGAGGAAAGCTGGTTTGACGATGACATCACACCGCAGATGTTCAAGGATGAACTTTTTGCAGGAAACGGTCCCGTCACCATCTGGATCAACTCTCCGGGCGGTGACTGCATTGCGGCAAGCCAGATCTATTCCATGCTCATGGATTACAAGGGAAACGTCACTGTCAAGATTGACGGCATTGCAGCATCGGCTGCTTCCGTCATTGCTATGGCAGGCACAAAGGTGCTGATGGCACCGACCGCTCTCATGATGATCCATAACCCCGCAACTGCGGCATTCGGTGACCATGTCGATATGAAGAAAGCTATCGAGATGCTCGATGAGGTCAAGGAAAGCATTATCAATGCCTACGAGATCAAGACGGGTATTTCGCACACACAGCTTTCCCACATGATGGACGAGACCACCTGGATGAACGCAAAGAAAGCAATCGAACTCGGCTTTGCGGATGACCTGCTCACAGATGAAAAGCTGAACGCAGAACTCGAAGCCTACACTTTTTCCGCAAGTTCCGTGGAAAAGGCGCTCATCAACCGTATCTCCCAAAAGGCGGAGAAGAAATCCGTGGGACGCTCTGTCAATGAGTTAAGACAGCGTCTCAACATGATCAAAAACTATATGTAATCAGGAGGAAATGATTATGACCATTACTGAACTGCGTGATAAGCGCGCCAATCTCTGGAAGAGCATGACTGCCTTCCTCGACACCCGCACCGGTTCTGACGGAGTTCTCTCCGCCGAGGACGATGCTTCCTACGCAAAGATGGAAAAGGACTTTGATGCCCTTACCAACGAGATCAAGCGTATGGAAAGAAAAGAGGCTCTCGAAGCCGAAATGAATAAGCCTGTCGGCACTCCTATCACCGAAAAGCCTATGAAGGCCGCCGATGATGAGGAAAAGACCGGCAGAGCATCCAAAGCGTATAACAAGTCCTTCTGGAACGCTATGCGTCAGAAGAACATCCTTCCCGAAATTGCCAATGCCCTCCAGGAAGGCACCGATTCCGAAGGCGGCTATCTCGTTCCCGATGAGTTTGAGCATACCCTCGTTGAGGCTCTCGAATCCGAGAACATTTTCCGTACGCTCGCTCATGTTATCCAGACTGCGTCCGGTGACAGAAAGATCCCTGTTGTAGCTACCAAGGGTACTGCATCCTGGGTCGATGAGGAAGGCTCCATCACCGAAAGTGACGATTCCTTCACTCAGGTTTCCATCGGTGCGTACAAACTCGGCACTCTCATCAAGGTTTCCAACGAACTCTTAAATGACTCCGTCTTCAACCTTGAACAGTACATTTCCAAAGAGTTCGCCCGCAGGATCGGCAGCAAGGAAGAAGATGCTTTCTTCAACGGTGACGGCTCCGGCAAGCCTGTCGGAATCTTCAACGGTACGGGCGGCGCACAGGTCGGTGTCACTGCCGGATCTGCATCCGCTATTACCGCTGACGAAGTTATCGACCTCTTCTACAGTCTCGGCGCACCTTACCGCAAGAACGCTGTATGGGTCGTAAACGATGCAACCGTAAAGGCGATCCGTAAACTCAAGGACGGCAACGGAAACTACCTCTGGCAGCCTGCTCTTACTTCCGGCACTCCCGATACTCTCCTCGGAAGACCTGTGAAGACTTCCTCTTATGTGCCTACCATCGCATCCGGTGCAAAGGTCATCGCATTCGGTGATTTCAGCTACTACTGGATCGCTGACCGTCAGGGCAGAGTCTTTAAGAAGCTGTCCGAACTTTATGCCGCAACCGACCAGACAGGCTTTGTCGCAACCCAGCGTGTTGACGGCAAGCTTATCCTTCCTGAAGCCATCAAAGTCCTTCAGATGAAGGCGTAAGGAGGTAAACCATGAGTTATAACGCAAAGAACTATACCGAGCAAGGCGGCGATGTCACTCACTTTGGCGGCAAGGTAGTATTTGAGGATGGCGTAGAGGTCGAAGGCCTTTCCGCCAACCCTCTTAACAAAGCATCGGCAGACACTCTCGGCGGCATCAAGGTTGGCGAAGGTCTTTCCATTGACAGCAACGGTGTGCTTTCGGCAGACGGGGTAATTCCCTGTGAAAATCAGGAAGACAGTACTGCGTCAACTGTTGCAGACCTTAAAACCGCTTTTAATGCCCTGCTTGCAAAACTGAAAGCAGCAGGATTTATGGCTGCGGACGAAGCAACCGATTAAGAAAGGAGGCGGTGATAAATGGCAGTCAATTTACTTGCAAAGGTCAAGGCAAACCTGATTGTAGAGCACAATCAAGATGATACGCTCTTGCAATGCTACATCACCGCCGCAGTTTCCTATGCCGAGGGCTACCAGCATTTAGCCGCCGGATACTATGACGAAAATGATATGTCAGCTAACACTGAACAGGCAATCATCATGCTTGCAAGCCACTATTACGAATCGCGTGACGGTTCTACCGGTGGCTTTTTTGCTGACAGCACAGCAGCCGGCGAAATGGTTTGGAAGACGGTAAACAACCTTCTAAGGCTGGAAAGAGAGTGGAAAGTATGAGCTTAGGAAAAATGCAAACTACAATAGCCATCTGCACGAGAGCAAAAACCATCGATGCAGATGGCTTTCCCTCGTACACCGAAACCACTCTTGCAACCGTAAGAGCCTACATGGAAGAAAAGAACATGAGCGAAAAATGGAGAAGCTCGTCTGTGTTTTCTGAAGCGGACGTGCTTTTTCGTTTTCGCTTTATTCCTAATCTGACACTGACAACAGCAAACTACATCAAGATCGGGACGGATAGATTCGACATCACGAGTGTGGAAAACGTAAGGCAGCGAAAGATGTATTACGAGGTACTCGCAAAGCACATGGAGGAATCCGATGGCTAACGTGAAGATAACAATGCCCGAAGACCTGATGATAAAGCTGTCAAGGCTCGGTAAAGAGCAGGACAGAATTGCCGCAGAGGTCTTAAAAGCCGGAGCAGAAATTGTTGAGGATAAGCTACGAAGCAATTTGGCTTCCGTGGTCGGCAAGAACACAAAGAAGAAATCCAGAGCTACCGGTGAGCTCGTCTCGTCTGTCGGTACATCTCCTGTCCTCATCGGCAAGAACGGCAACAGCAACATAAAGGTCGGATTTGGTGAACCGCACTCAGGTGGCAAAGCAAACGCTATGCTCGCATCCATCATCGAATATGGAAAAAGCGGACAGCCGGCAAAACCCTTTATGAAGCGGACAAAAAGCCAGACAAAGAAACCTGCGGAGGCGGCAATGGCGGAAAAACTGAAACAAGAGGTGGCAAAGCTGTGAGCATACTCTCTGAATTAAAAACCGTGGCAGCAGAGTTGAATATCCCTGTTGAAACAGGCGCATATACCTCGGCAGCTCCGGACTGCTTTCTCGTTATGACACCGATCATGGACAGCTTTCCGTTGTCGGCAGACGATAAGCCCGTTTCGGAGGTTAACGAGGTGCGGCTATCACTCTACAGCAGGGATAACTACTTACAAACAGCAACAAGCCTTACAAAATCCCTTATCCGTTCGGATTTTGTAATTACGGACAGACGCTACGTGGAATATGAAACGGAAACAGGCTATCACCACTACGCAGTGGATGTAGCAAAAGAATACGAATTTAAGGAGGACACATAAATGGCAACGATTGGCTTAGACAAACTGTATTATGCCACCATTACCGAAGCTACGGCAGCATCGACCGGTGTGGAAATCGGTGATGAAACCTATGGCACGCCTGCGGTGCTTGCAAAAGCAATTTCCGCAGAGCTTTCCGTAGAACTCGCAGAGGCAACGCTCTATGCAGATGACGGCGCTTCCGAGGTCGTAAAGGAATTCAAATCCGGCACAATTACTCTCAACGTTGACGATATCGGAGCAGCAACCGCAGCGGCACTCACCGGCGCACACGTCGATGAAAACAAGGTACTTGTAGCGGCAAGCGAAGACGGCGGCGCACCTGTGGCCATTGGCTTTAGAGCTAAGAAAGCAAACGGCAAATACAGATACTTCTGGCTTTACAAGGTTAAGTTCGGCGTGCCTGCAACTAACCTGCAGACCAAGGGTGACAGCATTACTTTCTCGACACCTACCATCGAAGGCACGATCATGCGCAGGAACAAGAAGGACGATGCAAACAGACACCCGTGGAAGGCAGAGGTAACTGATGGCGATACCGGAGTATCCGCATCGACGATTTCCGGTTGGTTTACCAGCGTATATGAACCCGACTTTACAGCATAATTCAGGAGGCAAATATGGATAACGAAAGAAGTTCAAACATCAATATAGGCGGCGAGACTTATGAGCTTATTCTCACTACCAAGGCAACAAAGGAAATTGCAGGACGTTACGGCGGCCTTGATAACCTGGGCGACAAGCTGTTGAAGGCGGAAAACTTCGAGCTGGCAATCTCCGAGATCGTATGGCTTTTGACCTTGCTCGCCAATCAGAGCATTCAGATCCACAATCTGAGGAACAGGGACAACACAAAACCGCTTCTTACCGAGGAAGAAGTTGAACTGTTGACCTGTCCGGCAGACCTTGCGGAATACAAGACAGCGATCACAGAGGCAATGCTTAAAGGCACGAAGCGGAACATCGAGAGCGAAGAAGTAAAAAACACACAGGTCGGGTAACAGACGAGGAACTGTTCACCCGACTTTTGTATTGCGGCATCGGTCCGCTTCATCTGTCTATGGATGAGGTATGGCTGATGCCGTTTGGCTTACTCCTCGATTTATGGGAATGCCATAGACAGTTCAGCGGAATGGCAAAGCCCAAACAGGTTTGTGACATAGACGATATTATTCCATTCGGATTTTAAGGAGGTGAAAGCATGGCAGACGATTTAGGGCTGAAGATTGGTCTTGAGGGTGAAAAAGAATTCAAAAAAGCACTGTCGGACATCAATCAGAGCTTCAAGGTATTAGGCTCTGAGATGAAGCTGGTCGATTCGCAGTTCGGCAGGAACGAAAGCTCCGTCGAAGCATTGACCACCAGAAACGAAGTGCTGAATAAAGAAATCGAAGCACAGAAAAGCAAGATCGAAACCCTTCGTGCTGCTCTTAAAAACAGTGCTGAATCCTTCGGAGAAAATGACCGTAGAACGCAGAATTGGCAGATCCAGCTGAATAACGCAGAAGCCGAGCTCAATGACCTTGAAGGCGAGCTGGCTGACAATAACAAAAAGCTGGATGAGAATGGCAAGGAACTGAAGAAATCCGGCGATTCCGCTGATGACGCAAGTAATAAATATGAAGGCCTCACCAAAACGCTAAAAGCAGCAGGCACCGCTATTGCAGCGGTCGCAGTTGCAGCCGGAGCCGCAGCGATAAAGCTCGGCAAGGAAGTCATTAGCGCATATGCGGATTACGAGCAGCTGGTTGGTGGTATCGATACCCTGTTCAAGGACTCGTCGCTTGAGATGCAGCGGTATGCGGCAAACGCATATAAGACCGCAGGCATGTCGGCAAACGACTACATGGATACGGTAACGAGCTTTTCTGCCAGCCTCATCTCCTCACTCGGAGGCGATACCGAGAAAGCTGTCAAGTATGCCGATATGGCCATAACGGACATGTCGGATAACGCCAATAAGATGGGCTCGGATATGTCCACCATCCAGACAGCATATCAGGGTTTTGCGAAGCAGAACTACACGATGCTCGACAACCTGAAATTAGGTTACGGCGGCACCAAAGCCGAGATGGAACGGCTGCTTGCTGACGCAGAAAAGATATCCGGCATTCACTATGACGTTTCGTCCTATGCGGACATTGTAGATGCCATTCACGTCATCCAGACCGAGATGGGCATTACCGGCACCACAGCAGAGGAAGCGGACAAGACTATTTCAGGCTCCATAAATTCCCTAAAGGCAGCACTCTCTAACCTCGTGGTTGGTTTCGGTGATGCCAACGCGGATATGGAAATGCTCTGCAATAATGCCGTTGATGCATTAAAGACGGTCATAAAGAACATTACACCGGTAATTGCCAACATTATTGCCGTACTGCCGACAGTAACAAACGCACTGCTTGAAACGATGGCAGACTTGCTGCCGACGCTTCTTACCACAATTGCGGAGTTGTTCGGACAGGTCTTAACAACGATATTGAACCTGCTGCCGGAGCTTATACCTGCGGTTATCGCGGCAATCATGACGATCGTGAATACGATCGTGGAGAACCTGCCACTGATCATTGAGGCGGCGATGCAGATCATAACTGCGATCATCACCGGTATTGCCGAAGCACTTCCGGAACTGATACCCGCAGCAGTACAGGCAATCATCACGATTGTGGAAGGACTCATAGCAAACCTTCCGTTACTGCTGGACGCAGCGCTGCAACTCATAAAGGGACTGGCACAAGGGCTGTTAGCGGCATTGCCTGTCCTCATCGAAGCATTGCCACGCATTATTCTTGCTATCGTGGATTTCATCTTAGGAGCGATACCACAAATCATTGACGCAGGAATACAGCTTTTGACCTCGCTTGTAGCAGCACTTCCGGAAATCATTCAGGCTATTGTGGAAGCCATTCCGCTCATCATTGACGGAATCATAACTGCGGTGCTCGACGCTTTGCCGTTAATCGTGCAGGTGGGTATTGACCTGTTCATCGCATTGATACAGGCATTGCCTGAAATTATAGCGACGATATGCGAAGCAATCCCAGAGATAATTGACGGAATACTCACAGCACTCATTGACAACATCGACAAAATCATCATGGCCGGTGTTGAATTGTTTGTTGCGCTCATTGAGAACCTGCCGACCATAATCGCAGAAATCGTAAAAGCCGTACCGAAGATCGTCGAAGGCATCGTCAAAGCCTTCGGTGACCTCGTATACAAGATGGTCGAAGCCGGTGCCAACCTCATAAAAGGCATCTGGGACGGTATCAAACAAGCCGGCTCGTGGTTATGGAACAAAGTCAAAGGCTGGGCAAATGACCTCATCAGCGGTGTCAAGAGCCTGTTCGGTATTCATTCTCCGTCCACTGTTTTTGCCGGAATCGGTGAAAACATGGGCTTAGGTCTTGGTGAAGGCTTCATTGACGCAATGGAAGACGTCGAGAAGGAAATGCAGAAGGCAATTCCGAGCGAGTTCGATGCAGGAACAATCAACGCCAATGCGGACATCAGCGGCATTACCGCTGTGCCGGAGAGCAGCTTCACAGGTGTAACGCTTACTGACATTATGGCTCTGCTCAAGGAATACCTGCCGACATTCGGCAACTACAATCTGGTAACAGATACAGGAGCCGTGGTCGGATGGCTCGCACCTGCAATGGATACTGAGCTCGGAAACATTAAACGTAGAAAGGAGCGCTTTGTATGAGTCACATAATATTCGGATCGTATAACACGACCGGAAAATTCATTATTGCACCATACGAGATACCAATGCCTAAGGTGCAGACGAATTATGTGAGCATTCCCGGAAGAAACGGAATGCTCGATTTGTCTGAAAGCTATGGTACGGTCAAATACTCGAACAGAAGTATTGCAATAACGATGTACGCGGTCGGTGATTATGATGCTGTCGTGAGCGAGCTTGTAAACGCAGTTCATGGCAAAAGCATAAATATCACGTTCAGCAAAGACAGCTCCTTTTTCTACGTTGGCAGAGTCGATATATCGGGCATAGCAAAGCATAACGGATACTGCCAGCTATCGGTATCCGTTAATGCCGAGCCGTACAAGCTGAAGCAGAGTGAGACAACAAAGTCGATAACTGGAAACGGTACACTTACCTTGACAAACCTTGCTATGCCGGTAGTACCGAGCATAACGGCAACGGCAGCAGCAACACTCGCCTGCACCATAGGCGGTGTGGCAAAGAGCTTTTCTGTTCCGACAGGAACTACGATGCTGCCAGAACTGGTGCTTCCTGCAGGAAACCTTGCTGTAACGATTACCACCTCCGGCAAGGTGACTTTTACCTATCGTGAAGGAGCATTGTGATGTACAGCATATATTCAGACAGTTACCTCATTTATGACTCGGGGATTCAGGACTACGTGGCGATGGATCCCAAGCTGACACTCAAAGCAAACGAAGCCGGACAGCTGACATTTACACTGCCGTTCACAAATCCCAGCATAAGCCACATTACAAGGCTAAAGAGCCGGATAAAGGTTTACAGGGATTCCACTCTCATATTTCTTGGCAGGATTATTGAGGACAGCGTATCCCTTGATTCAAAACACGTTTATGTGGCAGAAGGCACGCTCGCATACCTGCTTGATAGCGTGATACGTCCGTTCACCGCAGAAGAAGTGACACCGGCAGAGCTGTTCGCACAGTTCTTGACGGCTCACAATTCACAGGTGAATGTCAGTCAGCAGTTTATACAAGGAAGCTGCACTGTAACATCTGCGGATACGGTCAGCATGACCACTGAGGATTACATATCGACATGGTCGGCAATTAAGACATACCTGGTTGACGCTTACGGCGGATACCTCGTTATCAACTTTGATAGCAGCGAGAATCCGGTGCTTTCGTATCTTGCAGATGTGACGGACACGGCAACACAGCACATCGAGTTCGGAGTGAATCTGCGGTCACTTGCGGTATCCAGAAACGCAGACGAAACCTACACAGCCTGCATTCCTCTCGGAGCAAAGCAGAATGAAATCGATGAGAATTCCTCCTCGGAGGAACGACTCACGATAGCAGATGCAAATGACGGTCTTGATTATCTCATAGACTCGACCACATCAGCGGAATACGGAATCATCTATGCACCGGTATCGCTTACGACCTTTCCGGAGGAAAAGAACGCAACGTACCTAAAACAAAAGGGACTCGCGTGGCTTGCGAACAGCGGTGTGAAGCTGAAGCGAAGCATCACTCTTACATCAGTTGACCTTCACAATCTCGATAAGAATGTGGAGGCCTTTTCATTTCTGGATAAAGTGATGGTTTCGTGCATCGATATATGCCCGGAGGAAATGTTCATCCTTACAAGTATGGATATTCCTCTTAACAATCCGGCAAACACGGTGATCACACTCGGAGATGAAACAGCCTCACTCGTAACGGAAACCGCTGCAAGCGAGGCTTTAACCGAAGCACGTGTAGAGAAAATCGAAGGCAGCTATGTTGATGGAACAAAAGCGGCAGCTATCGTCAACACGCAGATAGACCACAACACGTCCATTCTGCAGTCCGCGGAGCAGATCATTCTTACTGCGCTTGAGGATTATGTAAAAACGTCGGACTACTCGGCTTTCCAGAGTTCTATCAACACAACGCTCACGGTAATGGCAGGAACAATAGAAGCAAACTTCACCGAAACCAACTCGGAGATATCTGAGATGAACGGTGAAGTATCCCAGCAGTTTGAGACGATACGAAGCTTCATACGCCTCATAGCCTCAGGCATTGTCATTGGTGAAAGCAGCTCGAACATAAAGCTAAAGCTGGAAAACGACATACTGTATTTCTTCACCGGTGATGAAACGCAGGTGTCAACCACAAACGCACTGGCATACTTCTCCGCAGGAAAGCTGTATGTCAACAATGTCGAAATACTGACATCTCAGAAGATCGGGCCTTTTGCGTGGGTGCCGGATAACGACAACTTAAACTTTAAACTTATGGAGGCTTGAGAATGGCGAATTGGACAGGCGGAGCAATCAACTCCGGATACACAGTAGTCAACGGTTCGCTGTCCGGAAGTGCAAACAACAAGGTTGGCTGCTGGCTTGAGTACAAGGTGCTGAGTCAATCGATTACAAACAACACGAGCACGATTCGTGTCTATGCATATCTGGCAACTGTGACCGGAACAAAGTACTGGACATACTGGAACAACCATACGGGCGATACTCGAGGAATGTTCAAAATATATGCCGGCGGCAGCTTAGTGTACGAAAGAGAAAAGCGCGGCTTTGCGACCTCAAATGTCCCGACAAGAACGGACTTCACTACACAGTATGAAACAGCATACTCGAGTGCGGAAAACAAAAAGTACATTACTGTGCTTACGGATAACGCTTCCACGAGATCAGCGGCATATGGCGATTTTACGGTCGCACATAACTCGGACGGGACAAAGCAGTTTACCTTATCCTTTAGCGGCAACTTCTCGATTGCATCTACATACGGCACAGCCAGCGGATCAATCACGGTAACACTGCCGACGATACCCAGAAGCACAACACCGACCGTCGGCTCACTCACGATGGGCAGCGCAGGAACGATATCACTATCACCTGCATCGTCTTCGTTCACGCACACGCTGCGATACCTCGTAGGAAATGCCAGCGGAACAATTGTTACAAAGACAAGCTCAACGTCAGTAAGCTGGACACCACCGATAAGCCTTGCAAGCCAAGTGCCGAACGCTACGACTGCAGTCGGTACGCTGTATTGCGATACCTACAACGGCAGCACACTCATCGGAACAAAAAGTGTTGGATTAAGCCTTGCAGTTCCGTCGAGTGTAGTACCTACACTTACTTACACAATGCAGGAAGGCGTCAGCGGTCTTGCCGCAAAGATAGGTGCTTATGTGCAGAGTAAATCCAAGCTGAAGGTAACGATTACTCCTTCGGGAGCATACGGCTCGACGATCGCTTCGGTAACGACAACGGTGAACGATGCCACATATACATCGACATCCTTCACAACAGCAGAGCTCAATGGTTCAGGAACAAAAACGATGAAGATAGTTGTCAAGGACAGCCGAGGCAGAACTGCAACGACAAACGTGTCTTACTCGGTGCTCGCATATTCGGCACCGTCGTTATCCGGCGTATCTGTTTACCGTTGCAACAGCAGCGGCGCTGCAAGCCATACAGGAACATACGTTGCGGTAACGCTCACAGGCGCGGTTACAGCACTGAACAACAGAAACGACGTGGCTTTCAAGGTCGGATACAAACGAAAGACGGCAACGGACTACACCGTAACGACGCTCTCAACATCGGGATACAGCGTGAGCAGCACGAGATTCATTGTCGGTGGCTCACTATCCAACCAGTATGCATATGACATCCGCGTAGAAGCGAAGGATTATTTTTCCTCAACTTATGCTTACGGCGATATATCCACAGCAAACACGATCATGTCGATTCGCAACAACGGGCTTGGACTTGCCATCGGAAAGATATCCGAAAAGAATCTGTTCGAGGTTGGCTGGGACGCAGAGTTCGCAGAAGACGTTGAGTTCAAGGGCGACGTTACCTTCTCCGATCTTTCGTGGCTGCGAGACCTCATCTATCCCGTAGGATCCATACGAATGACGACAAGCACAACCGGAGCAACCACCTTCATGGGTGGAACGTGGGTGCTCTGGGGTGCCGGTAGAGTGCCGATCGGCGTGAATTCGCAGGATACGGATTTCAGTGCAGCAGAAAAGACCGGCGGTGCAAAAACAGTAACGCTTGCTACAGGAAACCTGCCAAGCCACAGCCACACGCTTTCAAGCGGCACAGTAACAGTGGCGTCCGGAGGTGCTCACACACATACGGCATCAAAGGGCTCATACAAGGTTGGCTCAGGCTCAGGCAGTACCTACAAGTATTTCACTAACGGTGGATCGACTGAGCCTCAGACTATTGCAAGCTCAGGCTCGCATTCACATACGGCAACGCTTTCCGGCTCAACCGGAACAGCAGGCAGCGGTACGGCAGTCAATAAGCTGCCACCGTACATCACCTGCTATATGTACAAAAGAACGGCATAAAGGAGAAAAAACATGAAAGAATTTTGGACTGCCATACAGGTCATGTTCACCGCAGTTGGCGGATGGCTCGGATGGTTTTTAGGAGGCTGCGATGGGCTTATCTACGCACTGCTCGCATTCGTGGTGATTGACTATGTTACCGGAGTAATGTGCGCGGTGGTAGATAAGAAGCTCTCCAGCGCAGTTGGCTTCAAAGGGATATTTAAGAAAATACTGATTTTTGCGCTTGTCGGGATCGGACACATTCTTGACCTGTACATCATTAAGAGTGGCTCGGTCATGCGCACAGCAGTGATTTTCTTCTACATGGCAAATGAAGGCTTATCCCTTGTAGAAAACTCGGCACATCTCGGTTTACCTATACCGACAAAGCTGAAGGACGTGCTCGAACAGCTGCACGACCGTGCGGAAACAAAAGAAGATACGGAGGATGACGAAGATGGCGAATAAACTGAATGAATTTTTATCTTACCTGCAGGAGCAGGTTAACAATCACAGCATATATGTCTGGGGTGCACAGGGACAGACTGGTATCACTGAGGACTGGATCAGAAAGAAGGAAACGACCAAAGCAAACGGCGACAGAGCTGTTGCGTACTGGAAGAAGCAAGTCAATGCCGGATATGGCAAGGTGCTTCGTGCGTTTGACTGCTCCGGACTTGGAATGTATTTTCTGCAGAACTTATCCGGCATTTGCAGCTCGGACATGAATGCAAACGGACTCAAAGGCAAGTGCAGGAAGATCGCAAAAAGCGAGCTCAAGGCCGGTGACTTTGTATTCAAGGTCAACAGCGAAGGCCGAGCAACGCACGTCGGCTATGTCGTAGACAGCGTACCTAATGTCATCGAGGCAAGAGGCAGAGATTACGGTGTGGTCAAAGGCAAGCTCGACAGCAGATGGAACTCGTTTGGCAGACCTCCGTTCTGGAACGAAGGATACGTGTTTACCCGTGTCTTAAAATATGGCAGACGCGGCGAGGATGTTTGCGAGTTCAAAAAGCTGCTTCAGAGCAATGGTTATGGCTTAAACCTTCATACAACGAATAAGAATTATCTGAGCTCTACTAAAAGTGTTGTGAAGGCATACCAGAAAGCAAACGGTCTCACCATTGATGGCAAAGCAGGAAAGAATACTGTTTCATCCCTTGGCGGTATTTTTAAAGAGTAGTATTTCTCTTTATGTATGATATGTGAATACCTCTTTTTTCGGCATATTCAACTATATTTAATGAATTGCTTGCCGGATGCCACACATAGGCAATGAGGTATTCACATTCATTTAAAACCGCTTTGTTTGCTCGCACAATAGCATATCGTTTTGATATCCGTTCCATACCGTCTGGATAATACGAACCGTCAAATCCGTCAGGCAGAACAACAGATTTCTCTCCCGGATGGTACGGCAGTAGCAATGTCAATATTATATGAGGATGTTTATTTTTGGCTGATTCAAGAGCGTGATGCACGAGCCTGTCAAAATGGCCGTAGCTGCCCACTATAAACTCTTCAACTTCATATTCAACGATATGCTGTTCTATAATTCTTTCAAGCTGTGGAAGGATTTCACTTCCCGCTTCCCGGTGTCCGATAAAGAAGCATCGATGCATATTATTATCCCTCCTTCTGAACACTAACTGTATAACGACTCGCTTTATAGTGAATTATTAAATACCCAGTCATTATATATAATTTCTGTATTGAAGTAAAGAAGGAGGTTGAGCATGGAATACGGGAAACTGCGGTGTAATATTGAAACACTTTTAAACGAACGCGGTATCTCAAAGAATCAGATATGCAAGGATCTTGATATCCCAAGAACCAACTTTAACCGCTATTGCAGAAATGAATTCCAAAGGCTTGATGCCTCTCTCATCTGTAAGCTGTGCTGTTATTTGGATATTGATGTCGGAGAGCTGATCACATACGAAAAGCCGTAATTAAGCAAAGCACACCTCTGTGCCTTGCTTTTTTGATAAAGATTTTATGCCCGTCGAGGATTTAATTCTTCGGCGGGCATTATTTTTTTGCCTTTGGTTGTTAAGCAGGCATTTTTCTTTGACTGACATCTAAAAGAATACCCTGAAAAACAGCATATTTTTCTGCGTACTATGAAGGAGGTGTCGGTCAATGACGAACGCTGAAATAAATGAAATTGAAATACTGCGTAAGCGAGGTATCGGCTATACCAAAATTGCTGTTATCACCGGTCAAGCGGTCAATGCTGTCAAATCTTACATCACCCGCCATCCTGTGGAACTCGAGGATGTCTGTCTGTACTGCGGGAAACCGCTTAACCATACAGAACATAAAAGGCAAAAGATTTTCTGTTCTTCAGTTTGCAAGAACAAATGGTGGTATGCTCATCCGCATATGATGACGAAGCAAACCTTAAATGAATATGTCTGTCCGGTCTGCGGTAAGAAATTCAAAGATTACGGTAAACGTGTCTATTGCTCTGTTGGGTGCTATGCCGAAGCCAGGAGGAAAAACAATGGATGACTATAACGAGAGAATCACTGCCTACAGACTTGCTATGAGTATTGCGGATACAATGCGGAAAAGAGGCATTATTTCCAATAAGGATTATGAGAAAATCCGCACCGTAATTGCCGAAAAATACGGCATAACTTTATCCAGCATATTCTACTTATAATCCTTGCTATTATCGGTGTTTAGAGTGATATATACCATAAGAAAGGAGGAATCATATATGGATAGAAAGGTACGGAAACTGGATGCTTCTTTTCCCGCAAAGCCGAAACTTCTGAACGTGGCTGCATACGGAAGGGTATCCTCCGGTAAAGATGCTATGCTGCATTCCTTATCCGCCCAGGTCAGTTACTACTCCGAGATGATTCAAAACCATCCGGGTTGGAATTACTGCGGTGTCTATGCCGACGAAGCAATGACCGGAACGAAGGACAACAGAGAAAACTTCCAAAGGCTAATAGCTGACTGTAGAGCGGGAAAAATCGACATGATCATCACGAAGTCCATTTCCCGCTTTGCAAGGAACACGCTCACTTTATTAAATATCGTCAGAGAGTTTAAGAAACTTGGAATTGATATTTTCTTTGAGGAGCAGAACATCCACACAATGAGTGGTGACGGTGAATTGATGCTGACCATCCTCGCATCTTATGCCCAGGAAGAAAGCCGTTCGGCAAGTGAGAATCAGAAATGGAGAATACGAAAGTCCTACGAAAAAGGCGAACTTGTACAATGGCGCATCCAGTACGGATACAACATCATGAAAGATAAGATAGAAATCAACCCGGAGCAGGCTGAAGTTGTTAGAAACATTTTTGACAGAGCCATTGCCGGAGAGACCTTTGGCAGTATCTGCAGAGATTTGAATGCAAGAGGGATTAGTACATACTTCGGAAAAAAGTGGACAGCCCGTCGCATTACCGAAATTTTAAGCAATGAAAAATACATCGGTGATGCAGTTCTTCAAAAAAGTTATGTTAATAACCATATCGAAAAGAAGATAGTAAAGAACAACGGCGAACTTCCGATGTACTATGCGGAAGGAACTCATGAGGCAATCATCGACAAAGAAACCTTTGAAAAAGTGCAGGCGGTTGTAAGAGCCGTCAAAGAAAAATACTGTGGTAAAAAACCACAGCAAAGTTATCCTTTTTCAAGCATCATTAAATGCGGACTCTGTGGAGAGAACTTTAAACGCGTTACTGCCAACGATAAAATATCCTGGAACTGCCGCTCTTTTCAGGAAAAAGGCAGAGCGTTTTGTAAATCAAAAGCAATACCGGAAACAACTCTTATAAGCGTTACTGCGGAAGTTCTCGGTTTGGATAGTTTTGATGAAAAGATCTTCTATGAAAAGATCGACCACATCAAGGTTCCGGGAGCTAACAGCTTAATATTCTATTTTAAGGACGGCCGCAGCGTAGAACGGAAATGGAAAGACCGCTCACGTTCCGAGTCCTGGACACCGGAGATGCGTGAAGCCGCAAGGCAAAGAGCTATAAAGCAAAGGAAAGATAAATAATGGCTGCAACAGCCCGCTCGGTAAAAATCATACCGCAGACAATTAACCCGGCAACGAGAATGCCGGATAAAGGTATAGCAAAACGAAGAGTTGCGGGATATGCCCGTGTATCAACAGACAGCGATGAACAATTTACAAGCTATGAAGCACAGGTCGATTACTACACACAGTTCATCAAGAGCAAGCCTGACTGGACTTTCGTGGATGTTTACACGGACGAAGGCATCAGCGGTACGAACACCAAGCACCGTGCGGGTTTCAATAAAATGATACAGGATGCCCTCGCCGGAAAGATAGACCTCATTGTTACAAAGTCGATTTCCAGATTTGCGAGAAACACGGTCGATACCCTTACCAATGTCCGAACCCTCAAGGAACACAATGTTGAGGTGTATTTCGAGAAAGAGAACATCTACACTTTCGACAGCAAGGGCGAAGTGCTGATCACCATCATGTCCTCCCTTGCCCAGGAAGAAAGTCGTTCAATTTCGGAGAACGTCACATGGGGTCATAGGAAACGCTTCTCGGACGGAAAGGTCAGCCTCGGCTACAGTTCCTTCCTCGGCTATGAGAAAGGCCCCGACAAAGACCATCCGCTTGTGATAGTGGAGGAACAGGCTGCAATCGTCCGCCGAATCTACACGATGTTCATTGACGGCAAGACACCGTTCACCATTGCCAAGACCCTCACCGAGGAAGGCGTACCAACTCCGGGAGGGAAAAGCAAATGGGGTTCAGCGGTTGTGGAAAGCATCCTTACAAACGAGAAATACAAAGGCTCTGCGCTCCTTCAAAAGAAATTCACGGTAGATTTCCTTCAGCACAAGATGAAGGAAAACAACGGCGAAGTTCCACAGTACTACATCGAGCATTCCCACGATGCCATTATCCCGCCGGAAGATTGGGAACTGGTGCAGCTTGAGATGACACGGAGAAAAGCCCTCGGCAGGCGGTACAGCGGAAACAGCGTATTCGGAGCAAGGCTTATCTGCGAAGACTGCGGCGGGTTCTTCGGTGCAAAGACCTGGAACTCCACGAATAAGTATAAGCGGACGGTATGGCAGTGCAACGAAAAGTTCAAAGACAAGGAACACCGCTGCACCACACCGCACTTGAACGAGGACGATATCCGGGCAAGGTTTATCGCAGCCTATAACAGCCTTATTCCGGACAGAGAAAACATTATCGATGACTGCAGGCGGATGATGGATGTGCTGACCGACACCACGGAGATTGACGGCAAGATTGCCGACCTTCTGCAGGAAGCTGAAGTAGTCACGGGTCTTACGCGAAAACTTATCGAAGAGAACGCTTCAAATGCTATGAATCAGGCAGAGTTCAGCCGGAAATACAAAGGCTATGAAGACCGCTACACCGCCATTCGGGACAAGGTCGAGAAACTCCGTGAGCAGAGCGAACAGCGGAAGGCACAGGCGGATTCCATCAGCGCATTCATGTTTGAACTACATGAAACCGATGAGCCGGTCGTGGAGTTCGACAGTAAACTTTGGCTCTCGGTCATTGACTGCGTAGTGGTTAGGCACAACGGAACGCTGCTCTTCCGGTTCAGAAACGGGATGGAAATTGAAGGATAAAAGACACATAACATTAAATCCGTATATGCCAATTGACTGGTGTATACGGATTCTTCTTGAAAAACGCAACCAAATGGTTTACAATATAAATAGCGATTTGGAGGGAGTGCCACATGACAACATCAGAATTGATTAAACAAATATGTGCCGGACAGAACGTCAGCATTTCCGAACTTGCCAGACGAATCGGTCAATCAAGGCAGAATCTAAACAAAAAGTTGCAGAGAGGCACACTTACCTCTGATGAAATGCAGCAGATAGCAAATGCTCTGGGAGTGAAATTTGAACAAACATTTACCCTTCCGGACGGCGAAAAGCTGCGAGCTAATTAGTGGTTAGCCGCTTTAACAAAAATCTGAATGGAACAGTTAAGATGAGGTGCGAAATGTCAAAAGGATCTAAACAACATTTTAAGCAGTTTACAATTGACAACATATACGATGCCTGTGTTGCCCTCGCTTCACTTATTTCGGGAGTCACAATAAATCTCGAAAAATATCAAGAGTATTCTGATGAGGCAGTGGCTCTTATAAACAGCGCGGATAAACCTTTTGTATCCGCAAAGGAGTATGACAATATAAACGACAAGCTGCTATATAGGCAGCATGAAATGCTCAAACTCATTGCAGATCATCAAAGCAGTTCATTTTCGTATATTGATTTACGGGCTGTTCTTGTGAAGAAAAAATTCTTGTCGACAGACTTGGATGAAGAATTAAAGCAATTGCTAAATGAATTGCTCGATGTCCGGAATTGGACTTTTCATAATCCGCAATCGCTGATGGTAGCGGCTAAAGAAGTGGCTGAAAAGAATATTCCTGAGGAATTAAGAGAAATAGTCCAATGTACACCACAGATCAATCCGGTGTTAATCCGAAAAGTCGTTTCTTACGAATTAGTTTTCCTTGGGTCGCTCGTCATACACACTGAAAGGCGGATAAAACAGTTTCAATCCATTCTCGCCCGTATGAAGGATGATTATCAGGAAATGTTTGATTCAGTCGAACCAAAGTCATTTACTTTATTGCCGGGTACAGATTTAACTAAGGTTCAGTATATTGAAAGACCTGTTGTATCACGGCTGGACGATTTGAGCAGTGATACATCACAAATCTCTATGGCTATACAAAAATCAAAATATGACGGAAGTGAAGATTCTTTCAAAGACTGGGTTGTGAGGCTGCAAACAGACAAACCAGAGTAATATGGATTTTTGGCAAGTTATGATGCTGTATGTGTAAGGTGTTCGTCTAATATTGAGTTTTTAGGTTATCGACCTTATTATATACGAGAGAACCGATTTACCAACGGAGGTGATAGTCATTGAAAGTAAGGCTTGCTGTCAGCAAATAAGGCATCAGATATTGATAGAAAGTCTGCTGTCTTTTCCTTTGTAAATGTGGATTTTGAATCTTTGTTATGTCAGAGCTTGCATCCTCGTGGTATAATAAGCAAAAGAGGTCAAATATAATCTGTAGAGTTGTACATACATGAAAAGGAAAATATTATGAGTTATTTCAGCTATAACGGAAAGAAGATATATTACGAAGAACACGGGAGCGGTGAAGCGCTTGTGCTATTACACGGCAACACGGTTTCCGCTAAGTTCTTCACACCGATTGTACCGATGTTTGCGGAGAAGTATCATGTAATCACTTTGGACTTTCTGGGGTGCGGTCAATCTGACAGAATTGACAAATGGCCTGCCGACCTTTGGTACGAATGGTCCAGACAGGTTGTGGCTCTTTGTGACGAATTGGCACTTTCCAAAGTAAAACTGATTGGTTGTAGCGGCGGTGCAATTGTGGCCATTAATACTGCACTGGAAAAACCGGAGCTTGTCGAATGCGTCGTTGCTGACAGTTTCGAGGGGCTGGAAGCTGACAGCGAAATTACCGAGCAGATTCGTATGGGACGGGACTTTGCAAAACAGAATGAAGATTTCCGATCAATGCTGACAGCAATACATGGTGAAGACTGGGAAAGCGTGGTTGACGCAGATACGGAAGCTGTAGTTGCCCATGCTAAGATTATCGGTTCATTTTTCCATAAACCCATTGAAGAATTGAAAGTGCAGTTGATCCTTACCGGCAGTGATGAAGATGAGATGTTCCCGAAAGGACATTACGAAAAACTTTTCGCGGATATCCGTGGCAGAACTTGTATGGCTAAGTCGCACATCTTTAAGCATGGCGGACATCCTGCAATGATGAGCAATATGGAAGAATTCGTTTCGTTATGTGAAGAATTCTTTGCATAAATGTTGGAGTTATAAATCTTAGTTTGGTCTCTCAAAGCAAGGCAGCTTTTCTGGGCAAAATACGCCTTGAAACCGTACCCCTTGATTTGAAACCATAGGTGTCCATTTGCAACCGCACCCACTGATTTGAACCCACAGGCAGAATTTCTATCAATATATGATTTCTTTTTCAAACGAGGTTCGGACGAACACCTACTTTTTCAGTGGCGGCTTCGCCGTGAAGTGTTCGCTCTGATCCACAACAGAAAAGCGCCGTCTTGGAAGTGATTCCGGGACGGTGTTTTTTTGTTTAATGTTGCTCACGATGTCGTTAACGGCGGCCAGCAGCTCGGTGTCCAGATCGATAAGCCGCTTGCCCTGCACCAGCGGTCTGACTTCTTCTATGAGGTCGTAGATCATCTCGCTGTATGCCGAGGAATACTCCGCCGTGCTCTTCCACCGGGTAACTTCTTTTTCGGTAGAGGATATCTTACTGTCGGCTTCGGGATTAAATTTTGCGTAAATCTCCCTCAGCTTTGCCAGCTGCTCCTTCTTGAATACGCTGGTGTTTTCCGTGAACACATTCAGCAGCTGCGCCACAACGGGCTGCAATTCCAGCAGCACATGCTTCTGTCCGCTGTTGGTGCGCAGCTTTTTGTCAAGGCTGCGAATATTCTTTTTGATGTTGTTCCTGTACTTCGCCCTTGTGGTGCTGGACCGTGCGAACTGCTCCTTTAACCGCTGCTCGCGGCGGGCTATAAGGTCTTTCATGGGCTTGGTGGCCTCCAGCTGCACAAGCCGTCCGTCGTAGCGGTTCAGTTTGGCCTCCGCCTGCCGCAGCTTGTTCTGCAGCTCGTAATACTTCTGCGGGCTTTTAAGCTTGTCCGTGCCCTGCATTTCCTGCTGAAGCTTGGATATCTCTATTTCCGTATTGTTCAGCTCGTGTATTGCCGCCTGATACGAACGCAGGGATTTCGTCTCCTGCTCGTTCTGCGCTATCTGCATGAAGAGGTTGGAAAGCTCCTTGCGCGGGTTGAACTGGTTCTCGTCGCTGCGCAGCTCAAGGTGAATGTCCGGCGAAGAGGTCGGCGTTTTGTTATCAAAGCTCTTGAACTGGTCGCTGCCGAAGGCCACATACACATTGGCGTTGTCGTATTTGCCCTCTACAATGTAACCGTCATAGCCCAGCACCTTACGCACGGCATCCATAACATTCCCGCTGCCTGCGCCCGCATTGGCTATCTCCGCCAATATCTCGCTGTCGCTTTCGCTGGTGCTCATAATGGAGTTTACAGTATCGGCAAGCGCCCGGTTATACCACGCTTTGGAGGGGTAGCCCATGCCGCCCTGCGAATCGTAATTCAGTATTACATCGTCGCCGGTGGGGTCTAATGCCTTAAGCAGCCGTTTTACCTCCGGCGCGGAAAGCGTTACCTCGCTGTCGCTCAGCGGGTTTGTAATGTTCAGATAGCCTTCAAGCAGCTGCCCGCCCTTTTTCTGATAGCCCTCCGCCATGTCCTTGTAGTCCGTGAAATAAAAGCCCTGTCCCTCGGAGCTGCCGTGCTGGCTCATGAAATCGGCGGAGAACACATTGAATACGGCAGAGCTGCCGTGGTATACGGTTTTCAGCCGTCCGTCCTTGTCCCGCACCTGACTGTCCTTGAATTTCTCCGCCTGCGCCTTCGTCAGCTCTCTGCCCTGATTATCCCGCAGCTGATACCTTATGTCCGGTGAAGAGGTGTTGACAGCGTCCGCAGAATCTGCTATATTATTATCGGGAGCTGTCCCACGACGCGCTTCGGGCGTAACAGTATCGGTTTTTTCAGATGCTCGCGTGGCTAGGCTCTCTTTTTTGCGCCTATATACGAGGTCTGCACAAACAAATCCATGTGTTTGTCCGATATTACGCCTATTACAGTGAATTTTTCACCGTTAATGTATTTTACGAATCCGATTGCGGGCTTGCCGTTGTAAAGTCCTTGATCAGTTAGCGAGTCGGGGTTGCTGATTACGCTCGGTATTGTTTCGTAGTCATTAACCGTTACGCTTCTCTGTCCGAGCAGCCTTTCATTAACCTCGTTGCCGTGTCTTGCATTGATTTTTCGTATGTGATAAGAGTCAAGCGTGCAATTGTAGCCCTCGACATCAATATCCGCCGAAAGTATGTTTTTTATATCTTCGGCGAGATTTGCGGGAATTTTACCGAAATACATTTTTCGGTCATAATTTTTATTGTTAAGCGCTTCATTTACAAATTCTTCAAGCTGAATATTGTCTTTGTAAATTATAATGCGCTTACTGTTCGCCCAGTTGTTTACCTCCTTTTCGCTGTACCCCCTTAACTCGTACATGCTGCCGGTGCCCGCACTCTTCCTGCCTTCGTTCTCCTTTATCGCCCCCTTAAGCGCATTGTCCCACAGCTTTTGCGTTTCCTTAAGGCTGGTTTCGCTTGCCGCTATGGCACGGGCTTCGGGGCTGGTGGCGTCAAGGTTTTCAAAGGCGGCTTTCCTGTTGGCGGAAAGCTTCTTAATAAAGCCGTCCAGCCCCGCCTTTATGCGCTGCGCAAGAGACAGGTTTTGCCGCGCCAGCCTTTCAAACACTTCGCTGTTTCTAAGCATCATTTCACAGGCGGCGGCCACCATTTCTTCCTTTGCCTGTTCGCGGGTAAGCTCTTTACCCACCTGATCCCTGTACTGCTCCTGTATGTCCTCTATGCGGTTATCTACGCTCTTTTCGCCGTACTGCTCCGTAAACCGGGACAGAACATAGTCCTCAAGCAGGGAATAGGTCTGTGTGCCGGAGGCGGCTATATAGTGCGTTATTTCGTGCGACGCCGTTTTCAGTATGGCGCTGCCGGTTATATCGGTAATGCTCTGCATGCCGGCATTGACGGAAACATACAGGGTATTGGTTACGCCGTCGTAATGCCCGTTTTCCACCGAGAACGCGCCTGTTACATCCACGCCCGACATAAGGGTTATGTTCATGCCGGAAACCTCGCTGACGGCCTTCAGATAGCTTACTGCGGCGGTCTGCTTGGATGTGAGGGTGTCCATATCTATCTTGGGGTCAACGGACCATTTGCCCGCAGACGGTGCAAGCTCTTTTATGTTCACCTTGGAGGCCTTCACATTTTTCTTTATTTCCGCCTGCTGCTGCGCCACTTTTTCCGCCGTTTCTTTGGTCTTGGTGACTATTTCGGCAATGCTGCCGGATTTCGCCTGCACATCGGGTCATTCAACTGCGGGAATGCGCTGTCCTGATATGCCTTAAGCGAATCTGATGCCCGGTAAGCCTTTGCTGCTCACCGCAGAAAGCGAAGACAAAGTCGCCCTGCAAGCATTCCAATTCACGCCCCTATGCTGGAAGCGACACGCAATGCCGGAGAGCGATGTGCCGGACAGTCCATTTCAATCCACGCTCCCCTGTGCGGGGAGCGACTGCACCGTGCCCCCCTGTGGGGGATAGCCGATTTCAATCCACGCCCCCCTGTGCGGGGGGCGACGATATGGTGGGGGTAATGCAGGCACTCTACGACATTTCAATCCACGCCCCCCTGTGCGGGGGGCGACGTCGGCGGGCAATTGAGCGTTGCCGCCACAGCGCAATTTCAATCCACGCCCCCCTGTGCGGGGGGCGACATATCCACCTCATACAGGATGGAGCGGAAACGGACATTTCAATCCACGCCCCCCTGTGCGGGGGGCGACCCCAGTTTAATATATTTTTGCAATCAAGCGGACTTGATTTCAATCCACGCCCCCCTGTGCGGGGGGCGACTATGAGACAATTTTATCGGCTTTTGACGATAAGGATTTCAATCCACGCCCCCCTGTGCGGGGGGCGACAATCGGTGAGATCTAACACAGATCTACCACCAACAATTTCAATCCACGCCCCCCTGTGCGGGGGGCGACGTTTTCCACCATCGCACACCATGCGGTAAGTAAAATTTCAATCCACGCCCCCCTGTGCGGGGGGCGACTAAAATAAAGCGAGGTACTAAACTATGGAAAACACATTTCAATCCACGCCCCCCTGTGCGGGGGGCGACGCTTGCCAACAATTCCCTGTATTTTACAAATACGATTTCAATCCACGCCCCCCTGTGCGGGGGGCGACGTGGATGGATTGCATAAACGCCGTTTATGTCAAATTTCAATCCACGCCCCCCTGTGCGGGGGGCGACCTTTCAGACGGACAATCTTTATATCCCATTAAAATTTCAATCCACGCCCCCCTGTGCGGGGGGCGACTACATCAGCGACTTCGGGACCGTGAAAATAAAGTATTTCAATCCACGCCCCCCTGCGCGGGGGGCGACTGCGTTTTATACCACTCAAAACCTCAAAATCGGGTATTTCAATCCACGCCCCCCTGCGCGGGGGGCGACATCAGATAATCAGATTATTTTTTCTGCCGCAGAATTTCAATCCACGCCCCCCTGCGCGGGGGGCGACAAGCGGGTTTGCGCAATGTTCACAAAATGTTCATATTTCAATCCACGCCCCCCTGCGCGGGGGGCGACCTGCTCCAGTATCTCGTCCGTCTGGGGATACCGATTTCAATCCACGCCCCCCTGCGCGGGGGGCGACAAGCCGTAGCCCGGATATACTGGGAGTAACGGATATTTCAATCCACGCCCCCCTGCGCGGGGGGCGACAAAAGCTGTTCGACAAGCTGGGCGGCCTGACCACCATTTCAATCCACGCCCCCCTGCGCGGGGGGCGACTAGATAACCCTTAATAGCCCCGTTCAGGGAGGCATTTCAATCCACGCCCCCCTGCGCGGGGGGCGACTGCAACGCCAAAGACTTCCCGCGATGCACCATGACATTTCAATCCACGCCCCCCTGCGCGGGGGGCGACGCATTACCGATGCGTAATAATGTCGGAGGTCGTATTTCAATCCACGCCCCCCTGCGCGGGGGGCGACTCAGAATAACGCAGAGGAATTAGGCGACTTTGAAATTTCAATCCACGCCCCCCTGCGCGGGGGGCGACATGCTGGGAATAGCGATAAAGGAGGTGTAATCGCGTATTTCAATCCACGCCCCCCTGTGCGGGGGGCGACACTCGCCGCCTTGTCAAGTTTTATGATTATAGTAATTTCAATCCACGCCCCCCTGTGCGGGGGGCGACTACCTCGACCGTCAAAAGCATCAGCAACATCATATTTCAATCCACGCCCCCCTGTGCGGGGGGCGACACGTAGGCGCGTCAAAAATAGCGTTTCTGATTAATTTCAATCCACGCCCCCCTGTGCGGGGGGCGACAATAAGGTTATCCCCGAAAGATTAAAATATTACAATTTCAATCCACGCCCCCCTGTGCGGGGGGCGACACGCCGACAAGTTTATAAACATAGTACAAAATGATTTCAATCCACGCCCCCCTGTGCGGGGGGCGACGTCTCC
>ERZ1026844.502-NODE-502-length-28623-cov-13.063708_pt1 | contig 28623 bp, 35 predicted proteins | sample MGYA00380152_ERZ1026844 | MGnify/ENA primary metagenome ERZ1026844 (study PRJEB33269, sample SAMEA4719788) | human gut metagenome | biome: human-associated habitat; feature: organic feature; material: feces | place: Cameroon | collected 2013-10 ... | reverse complement strand
AAAAATAAAAAGACCTCTCTGATTTTAAAATCAAAGAGGTTTTTGGCATTTGGCCACTTAACTTAATACCATTGCTATTTAAATAGCCCGCTTTTTTAGATGATATAAGGTATAAAAATCATTAAGCCTATAATAGCTGAAATGATTGCACTAATAAGTACAGCACCTGCTGCTGCATCTTTAGAGAGCTTTGCAAGAGGATGAATATCTGGTGAAGCGAGGTCCACCACTGCCTCAATCGCAGTATTGACAAGTTCTAATGAAATAACTAGTGCAAATAGAATAAGACAGATCATCCATTCTAACTTTGTAATATGAAAATAGAAGCCACATAGAATCACTGCACACATAAAAGAAAGATGTATTTTGATATTACGTTCCTTCTTTATTGTATGGATAATGCCTTCAAAGGCATGTTGAAAAGATTTCAAAAGAGATTGTCTAGTATGTGACATCAAATCTTCTCTCCCCTTTTTCTACAGGGATATCTTCCACTTCCATATCTGTGATATCTATCCATTGTTCATTTTTCATCTTATAGATAAAACGATTGATCTGTTCTATTTCTCCCTGCACCTCTGCTTCTACACGTCCATCAAACAAGTTTCTAACCCATCCAGTTAAGCCTAACTGAGTCGCATTCATCTGTGCTCTGAAACGAAATCCAACAGCCTGTACTCTTCCTGAAAAATAGATATGTTGTCTAATCATAATGAAACCTCCTTAAAGGTATACATCACAATACCTGCTGCCACACCAACATTAAGTGATTCCATTGTATCAATAGGAATATAAAGAGATGCATCAGACATCGCAATTGTTTCATCTCTCACACCATTTCCTTCATTCCCCATAATAAATGCCATCTTATCTGTTGGTTTGATGTCATCAATAGAAGACGCATTATGCAAGCTTGTCGCAATAACACGTACACCTAACTTCTGTAATTCTGGAATAACATGACTTAAATCATCACGGACAATATCCAAATGGAAAACAGCACCCTGAGTAGAACGTAATGCTTTATCATTGTAAAGATCTACACAATCAGGACTCATGATAATCTGTTTAAAGCCAAAGGCAAGTGCGGAACGAAGAATTGTCCCTAAGTTTCCTGGATCTTGTACCCCATCTAAAATTAATACACGATCATAGTTCTTTAAAATATTATCCTTCTTATGACATACAGCCATAATAGGCTGTGGTGTTTTTGTATAAGAGAGTTTTTCCATAACAGAATCAGACACAACAAGAACCTTATCCTGTCCTTCTAATGATTCATCTGTACTAATAACTAGATCACATAGTCCTGCTTTTTTTGCTTCTTCTACCATGTGGAATCCATCCACTAGAAAAAGTCCTTTTTCATCTCTTGTTTTCTTATTCTTTAACTTCACAAGGTCTTTAATTGTTTTATTATTCACTGATTGAATCATACATGCTTTTCCTCCAATATTTTCATACGTTTCTTATAATCAGGCATTCTCTTTTTGACTTCTGCATAGAATCGAGAAGAATGATTTGGTTCAATAAAGTGACACAATTCATGCATAATGACATAATCTATCAACTCTTTATCTAAATAAACCAAAGAGAAATTGAATGTCACAAGGTTTAATTGGTCATAACAGCTACCCCATCTCCCTTTATAATGTTTAATTTCCATGCGTGGCATAGGTCTATTAAACAAAGGAAGATATTCTGCTGTTCTACTTTTTAAATAGTCATAAAGCATCTGGGAAAGAAATATAGCTAACGCATTTTCAACATAAGAAGTATACACATAGATACTATCTCCATGAATCGCACATTGTTTCTTCTTGATATCTCTAACAACGATCTGATATTTCTTACCAAAGATATAGATATATCCACCATCTCTTAGATCAAAATAAGGAACATAAGAAGATAAACGTGCATATAAATCCTCTTCATTCTCATATATTAAATCACGAATATACTTTTCACTTGTCCCTATAGGTACACTGACTTCTAAATAATTATCTCTTATTTTTACCCTGATTGTTTTCATTTTCTTAAATGAAACAATACAGGGATATATATGTCCTTTTAATTCAATATTCCACTTTACTTTCTGCATTTTCTTATAAACTCTTCAAATATTTTCTGACTTTCTTTTTCTTTATACATAAATTCAGGATGCCATTGTACACCCCATACAAATGTCTTATTTGGTGCATAACATGCTTCTACTAAACCATCTTCACTTATAGCCATAGGTTGTAAATCACTTCCTAATTCTTTCACTGCTTGATGATGACAGCTATTAACCGATAGAATTGTTTGATTCAGTAAACTCTTTAATGGTGTATTTTCTATAAGAGTCACAGTATGCTGTTTATTGTCATAAGGTGGTTTCATTCTGTGAGTTATGTCGCTTTGATATTCTGATGGTAAATCCTGATACAATGTTCCACCACATAATACATTGAGTAATTGATGTCCCCTGCATATTCCTAATATTGGTTTATTTAAAGCATAGACTTCATTAAACAACTGACTTTCTAATGTATCTCTATAAGGGGCTAAGTCACCACAGTTTTCTTTCTTATCTTCATGATAATAAGCAGGATCTATATCGGGTCCACCAGTGAAAAGAAAACCATCAAAGTTCTCTGATAACTGTTTAATATCTTCTTTATTTTCAATAAAAGGTAACATAACAGGAATACCTCCTGCATTCATAATACCTTCCATATATCCAGGTAACATCCAATAGCTATCCTTCTTTTCATCAAACAAAGGTAATACTCCTATAATAGGTTTCATACGCATCAACTCCTGAAACTATTATAAATAGTAAAAGAGCCTCTTTCAAGAGACTCTATTCATGACATATTGTCTTTATTTCTTCTAGATGTTCTAAAGCAAGTGCATAACCATAATCATAGATTCTTTGAATCTTATCGAGATCTTTTTCCATTGAATCAATGATTACTTCTTCAGTTGGTCTTAACACAAGTGCTTTACCTTCTTTTTCTAGCTGGTCAATATATTCAAGTGTTTCATTGTAGTTTATATGACGTGAAAGCAGGGCATCTTTAAGAAGCGGGTATTTATGAGAAACGACCTGTGCGGCAAATTTAGTTGAAAAGTTCAATATTTTCTTATAGCCTTTAGGTCTTGTAAGAATAATTAAAAGCTTCTTATTACCATCTTCTATCGCCTTCTTTACAGGAATAGAATCCGCAATACCGCCATCAAAATATTCATTCTCACCTATTTTGATTGCAGGAAATACGATAGGAATAGCACATGTGGCCTTTAATACTGTACAATGACGATCTATTTTATGACCATCGATATATTCTGCTTTTCCTGTATTCGCATTTGTGACACCGACAAGCACTTTAGTATGAGAATGATAAAATGTATCATAATCAAAAGGATTAAGTTCATTAGAAATTGTTTCATAAGCAAACTTTAAACCAAATAAGGAATGATCTGTCTTGTAATTTCTTAAACCGATATAACGAGGATCATGACGATATGTTTTAAGTATCTCAAGATTTCTTCTAGGTTGTTTTGATACATAAGAAACACCATCTGTGATTCCTGCACTCACACCTATACAATAATCAAACATAATATCATGATCATTGAGACAATCCATAATACCGCAAGAAAAGATTGGTCTAAATGTCCCGCCTTCTAAAACAATTCCACTCATATACTTATTCCCCCTCAAATAAAGACATTGACTCTGCTGAGTTAACGTCTACTATTTTATGGAAATACTCCTTCTGTGTCAAATCACCTTTCACGACTTGCTTTGCGATGACACCATCTTTAATATAAAGTAATTTCTGTGAATAGCTGGCAATCATTGGATCATGAGTAACCATGAGGATAGAAACACCATCTTTATCATTTAATTCTTTGAATATTTCTAATATTTCATGGGATGTATAGGAATCTAAGTTCCCTGTTGGTTCATCGGCTACAATAAGTTTAGGATGAGTGACAAGAGCACGACAGATGGCTGCACGCTGTCTTTGTCCTCCTGAACATTCATTTGGATACTTATGAAGCAGTGAATCAATAGATAAACGTGAAGCTGTTTCTTTAACTCTTGCTTCTATTTCTTCCTGTGATAGATTTGCGAGAGATAGAGGAACCGCAATATTTTCAAGAATAGTAAGAGAATCTAGTAAGTTAAATTCCTGGAAGATGAATCCTAGGTTTTCATATCGGAACTTCCCTATTTCATTCTCACCCATGCTTCTTACTTCAGTATCATTGATATAGACTTTTCCTTTTGTAGGAATATCAATTGTAGATAGATTATTAATAAAAGTAGATTTACCTGCACCACTTGGTCCCATAACACAGATGAATTCTCCTTCATTCATAGTCATAGAGACACCATGTAATGCTTCAAAGGTATGGCTTGTACCAATACCATATATTTTAGTAATTTCTTTCGCAACTAGAATTTCACTCATAGTACTTCTCCTATTTCTGTATAAACATTCTTCTTATAGATATAGTATGTAATCACTGCAAGAATCATCTGTGGAATGATATCCACACCAAATAACATAATAATCAGTCCTAAAGTATCAGGTGTATGTATATAAACCTGATCCATGACAATTACAAGATAAACAATAGGTATTAAAACAAGTAGTGCATAGAAGAGAATAACTTCTTTTTTGATATAAGAAGCAAGCTTCGTTCTTGTACACCCTATCTTATAAAGATTACTAAAGGATTTGACTCTTTTCATAGTTTCTGCAGCATATTTATACATGATTGTGATAGATAATAAGATTGTCATGACAACGTAGGCGATAATGGCAGTCATATATTCTCTTGGTGAATTTCTCTGAGCAATGATTATAGCACTCATGCAGACATTTGTGACAACATAGACAAGAATAAGAGCACCTGAATTAGTGAGAGATGTAGATAAATGACTTAAAGAGACAAGATCTAAAGTATGTCCTAAACGTTTACTTTTGATTTTTCCAAGTAATTCCGGAATTGTCTGGGATAATACATAAGCTGCCCCCACCCCTCCTACAGCACAAGGGAATACAAAACCTGTAGGGCTATAAGGAGTAGTAACTAATAGAATAATCGCAAGGAAATAAATGAACGGTGGAAGAAAAGAAGGTAATTTCTGATCAACAACCTTTTCATGATCTTCATGTAAGAGTGTCTGGATATCATGGCGATAGACAAAGCCTGAATCTCCTAACATTGTGACAAAAAACAAAATAACAATGGTCATAAGTGTATCCGTAAAAGCACGCATAGGAATCGCAAATATTGACTTATTAACATGCATATATTGATACATGACTGAATTGACACCAACAGCCCCTGCCATACCAATCAAATAACCTATAGGCAAGACAATTAAAGAGATAATAATCTCCTGATAAAACAAATAGAGTGTTGAATCAAAGAAGTTACTTCCACTCATTGCCAGAATAGCGAACTCTTTTGTCTTATGTGTACAAAAGAATGAGTTGACATAAACCATCATTAATCCACAAAATAAAATAACGACAAATGCGATAATACTTGATAGTGGCACACTAACTTGTGAAAATGATCCACCACTCGCAGCTGCCGTTTGATCCATTAATGCATCATTATTAATAATATTAAAGAAGACAAATGAAACAAAGACAGTAAAAAGTACAGTAATCCCATAAGACATCGCATTCTTCTTTTCACGTTTCAACATCTTGCAGGCAAATTTAAATGTCCCCATTGTCTTTACCTCCATGTGTATGGTTATAAGAGTTAATACGTGTGACTCTTAAAATATTTTCTTCTCCAGGGAAATAAACTGGATTCTGTTTTGTTTGTTTATAGATGTCTATAACTCCTTTCGCATCATCTATAATTTCAGAGAGTTTCATCAAGCCATACATTCTAGGAGGAAGAACATATAAGGGTACTCCTGTATCCTTGAAGTGCAATTTAATTTCCATGAGCAGATGTGGACAGCACATCACTACATCATATTGATCAATCACTTCGTGCATCAAGCTAAAGGGTGAGAAATCAATCTGTACTTGATTCTCTAAATGATTTTCTTGGATTTGTTTCTGCATACGTGTAGTGACATAGCTTGATGAGAAGCCACCACCACAGCAGATTAATATTTTTAATAGATTCATGGTGTATATTATATAAGATTATTCCATAGCACACTATCAATTTTCTAAACGTGAAAAAAACCGACATCAATCGGTTCATTCTTCGTAGCACTTTAATCTCTCAAACTTCAATTTTCTCATAGACTTGATCTTTTCTATATCTTTTTCTAAAAGTTCATAATCATACAGCATATCCTTATATTTACCAAAATGTTGATATTGATAGATATAATAGGTCATATACATTTCAATAATTGGTTCAATACCATGATAGTGTTCTAGTTCATAGAGTCCACAAGCAACATAGCACAAGCACATGAAATATTCCAGTTCTCTATTTTCTCCAAGCATTTCATCTGAAAATACATATGAACTCCCATAAAACATAGGATGAGGCGTATCTTTCTGTGAATCCATTTCCTGATAGACATCATTCCTAACTTCTCTATAATATTCTAGTTCTTCCATAATCTTCTACTCATCTCTAAATGCATCTTCATAATCTAGTTTTCCAGAATTAAGTACGAAATCCCTGTCTCGTTTCATTTCATCCAGTTCTTCCTGCGTTTCAACATGCTCACCCACTATGATTTCATCAACATTCTCATATGTATGATAGAACATATAGTTCACGCCATCATTAAGTGTAGGATATAATTCTGCTTCAATAGTAGCAAGTGCCAAAGATACTTGCAAAGCAAGTAAAGGATCTCCTTTAAAATATGGTCCAAAATCATTTAAATGAAACATACCAACAGATTGATGCCCACTTTTGATATATGTTGTTCTGAAATCGTGTTTCAAATCATCATACTCATTGCTCATTATTTTCATCCTTTCTATGACTTCCTGTTTACTTATAAGTTCATTATACACCACATCACGGCTAAAACAGTTATATTTTTGAGCATGAAAAAAAGTGCCATCTCTGGCACTTTAGATTACTTTGCTAACTGTTCTTTAGCTAAATCAGTTAAAGCCTTGAAACCTTCAGGATCAGCAATTGCGATTTCTGAAAGCATCTTTCTGTTAACGTTAACTTCTGCAAGTTTTAAACCGTGCATGAAAGTTGAATATGACATATCGTTCATTCTGCAAGCAGCGTTGATACGTGCAATCCAAAGCTTTCTCATTTCTCTCTTTAACTGTCTTCTATCTCTGTAAGCATACTTTAAAGAATGCATTACCTGTTCATGAGCTGTTTTATATAAAGCATGTTTGCTACCGAAGTAACCTTTAGCTAGCTTTAATGTCTTTTTTCTTCTGCGTCTAGTTGTAAATCCGCCTTTTACTCTTGCCATGTGTATATCCTCCTTAAAATTAACCTATTAGATACGAGACTTGATTCTCTTGTAATCTGATGGGTGTACTAATGTTGACTTAGCGAGATGCTTTTTCTGTTTATGTGTCTTACTATGTGATAAGTGAGATACGTATGCATGGCCTCTCTTTAATTTACCACTTGCTGTTTTCTTTAAGCGCTTCTTAAGACCGCTATGTGTTTTCATTTTTGGCATGATAAGTTTCCTCCTATTTTACTTTGCTTTTTTAGGTGCGAGCATTGCTGTCAATGTTCTTCCTTCTAGTTTAGCTGGCTTTTCAACAACGCAATATTCAGAACATTCCGCAATGAAATCGTCCATAATCTTCTGTCCAAGATCAACATGAGCCATCTGTCTTCCTCTGAAACGAATTGCTACTTTGACTTTATCGCCATCCTGTAACCATTTCAAAGTACGTTTAAGCTTCACGTTCTTATCGTGAACGTCGATTGTTGGAGATAACTGCGTCTCCTTGATCGCAACAACTTTTGAATTCTTCTTCATTTCTTTTTGTTTCTTCTGCTGCTCAAAACGATACTTTCCGTAATCCATGATACGACATACCGCAGGCTTTGCCTTTGGAGCAACACAAACTAGATCAAGTCCTGCATCATAAGCACGATTCATTGCGTCTCTCTTGCTCATAACGCCTAACTGTTCTCCATTCTGATCAATAACCAATACTTCCTTAAAACGAATGTTTTCGTTAATTGGATCTTCTTTCTTTACTGGTTTTGTTCTATCATAACGTCTAATAAAAGCCACCTCCGCTTACTTCATATTAAATAAAAAGTGAGCGTACTAGCGCCCACTTATCGTTAGAGTTTAATCTAGTGACATTGGCCCATCGACTGTATCAATCGGGCGAGAAGTAGGCACTTCTTCTTTCCACTTTTTACTTGTTCATCTTACCCAATATATAGGTGTTTGTCAACAACTTTTTTAATTAATTTTAGATTTCTGTAATAACACCATTGACTGCATGAATCTTGACACCTCTATACTTAATAGTTGCCTTAACTGTGAGATTTTCTATATCCATCGGACGGTCCATCTGGACAATCTTATAATCAATCATAACGCGTGTATTCTTTTCAAGTAACACCTTACTCTTATAATAATCTTCAGTTAAAGTCTTATCTTTAGAAAGTGTCTCATTCACTTCACCAAGCTGACTCAGATCACCTACAGTAAAACTTGCTTGAGACATATTGACAGCCTTAGGAAAGAATACCTGTGTAGCAACCAAATATGTTTCTTTATTATCCATAAGTCCATAAGGATGTACACTGACACTCAAGACAACTTCCTTCTGTAGTCTGATTTTATCTCTTATTTTAAGTCCACAAAAAACTGCAAAAACACAGAACGCAAGTACAACAACTTTACCAATCAGTTTACTATGCTTCATTGCTTATTCTCCTTACTTTCTAGAAGATTTAAACATCTGTGTAAAAGACGACGGAAGTGGTGCTTTAAAGGTCACAGTTTTATGTGTAAAAGGATGTGTGAAGGCAAATTCATGTGCATGTAATCCTAATCTCTTTAAAGGATTTGTACGTGCGCCATACTTCTTATCGCCAATAATAGGATGATTTAAAGAAGCCATATGAACACGAATCTGATTCTTACGCCCTGTATCTAAAAATACTTCCATCATTGTATAATCCTTAGATACTTCTAATGGTTTATAGTGTGTAATAGCCAATTGTCCTTCTTTCGCAATACGCATCTTTAACTGCTTATCTTCTACTAAATGATTCTTAATTGTACCTGACTTACGACATTGTCCTTCTAATATAGCAACATAGCCCCTTGTTTTAACATACTTATTCCAGTTATGTGTTAACTCCTGATAGAGTTTCTTATTTTTCACAAACATGAGTACACCAGACGTATCCTGGTCTAAACGATGCACTAAATAACACTGTTGTCTCTTCTTACGACAATATTCCATCACTATATAAAAAGCTGTCTGATATTTATTATTACGTGTTTCTTCACTTACTAGTCCAGAAGGTTTATTAATGACAATCATATCATCATCTTCATAAAGAAGTTCAAAAGGAAGATTTGTCTTCTTACCTACTTCTACTTCATCTCCTGGATGTAATTCAAAAGCATGATATGTCTGTACTTCACCATTGACCTGTACTGATTTATATTTTAATAAATTCTTACAATCATTTCTCTTCTTACGAAGATGTTCTACTAGAGAATCTAATAGTAATTCATCTTTTGTAACTTTATACATTCTTTTCCTCCAAATAACGTTTGACTTCTTCTTCTAAATATTGTGGCCCTTTTTCTAATAATATAGAAAGAGGTTCATCTGTATGATTAATACAGCGTACATCTTCAAATCCTGCTTCTAGTAATGTCTCTTTATCTTCACACTTTCCACAAAATGCGACAACAGGTTTATTGTATTTCTGTGCTAAGCGCAATACCCCTAAAGGTGTTTTTCCATATAAAGTCTGATGATCCATCTTACCTTCACCTGTAAAAATAATATCCGCTTCCTGGATAGCTTCTTCTAGATGAACTGTACGACTGACTGCATCAAATCCAGTCACTAATTTGCCATTTAATCCTGTCACAATCGCATAGCCCATACCTCCTGCTGCTCCTGCACCAGGTGTACATGAATCATCTTTACCCACTAATTCACTCATTATATTAGAATAATGCTTCATTGCCTGATCAGACTTTTCTAAGTCCTTGACCTTCTTTTGAGGACCAAAAACATAAGTGGCACCTTCTTTACCACATAGTGGATTAGGCACATCACATGCCCCTTCTACTTCTATATTCGATAAATCAAGACGTGTTTTCTTAATATGATCAAGTGTTTCAAGTCCTCTCGCATTCATCGGAATACGCTGATCAAACTGATCAAAGAATCCATACCCCATACCACTTAATAAACCAATACCACCATCATTACAGGCTGAACCACCTAAAGTCAAAAGGAAACGTTTGACTCCATGATCATAAGCATATTTCATCATTTCTCCTACGCCATAAGAAGTTGCTTCTGTCCCGTTCTTCTCTTCTTCTTTCAAATAATCAAGCCCGCATGCCTGTGCACTTTCTATAATGGCTAAATCATCTACAATCGCAAGTTTTGCATGAACTGTCTTAAATAACGGCCCTGCTACCTCTATTTCATGAATATCGCCATGGAGATAACGATTCATCACTTCCATCGTTCCTTCTCCACCATCAGCCAAAGGACAAATATGTACATTAGTATAAGCTCTCTGTACTGCTTCTCCTGCCTCATAAGCAGACATACTTTCTTTAAAAGAATCAAATGCAGCTAAAATCCTCATTACTATCACTCCCTGTATGTATTCTAACACAAAAGACATAGGGCTAGGAAATGATTATTCGATTTATTGTTGACACAGATTTATAGTGATAATTTATTATCATATAAGGAGGCGATATTATGAATTCACTCTCAAAATATGAGAAAGATATCAACAATCTACTCAAACGTTATGGTGTTAAATTCGGTATATATAAAAACAATGAGTTCAAAGAACAGTTTTTCCCATTTGATGCGATTCCTCGTATTATTTCAAATGAGGAATTTAAGTATTTAGAGAAAGGACTGATTCAAAGAGTTGATGCACTTAATGCATTTCTTAGAGATATCTATAGTGGAGATTATAAAATCATTCATGATGGTGTGATACCTGAAGAGTTTGTATTTAGTGCATCTGGATATCTTCTAGAATGTCATAACATTATGCCCCCTCATGGGTAGATGCCTATGTAGGTGATCACTTCGTCCATCTTGATCCTACAAATAACTGTGAAGCCGACGAAAAGTATATTAAATTATCACATGGAAGAGATTTTAATGATTGTATACTTGATAAAGGGTTGTTTAACTATACTGGTTCATGTCATCAGATGATGGACGTTTATGTAAAAGTAGAAGAAATATAAAAAGTTCATGGAAATGCCCATGAACTTTTTAAACGTCTTTTTTAAGAAAATAGATTTCTTTCTTATAAACAATCACATAGAGAATGAATGATAACACAACTGCATAAAGTGCATCAATGATTCCATGCTGCTTAACTAAGAATGTAGAAAGAATAATCCCTATTGTAAGAATAGTTGTTCCTCTCTTCATAATACTCGTTGCATGTTTTGACTTACTAAATGCCATGCACATACCAATCGAATTAAAGATATGAATACTAGGCAATACATTGGTTGGTGTATCAATCTTATAAAGTAAATCAACAAGTATTAACGCAATATTACTGTGGCCTAATTGTTTTGGTCTAATATCTAAGCCATTAGGATAGATCATTGATACTAACACAAAGAGCGTCATACCAGTAAATAAGAAAGTGATCATCTGTAAGTATTCTTTCTTATCTTTAAAGAAGAAATACCAGAAAGAGAAGAAGATATACCCAAACCAGCTGAAATAGAAAAATACAAACCACTCATTAAAAGGTATTTGATGATCTAATGGTGTAGAAATAATATGATAATGCGTCACTGGCATGAAATGTTCAATAAAGAAGAAACATGCCAGATAGACTACAAAGTACAAAAGCGTCCACCAATAACGCCAATTCTTTTTCATTAGTTCTTAGAGAACTCTGATAAGACTAATTCCTTATTCTTATCAGTTGCCCAATTGATTCCCCACTGATTAGAGAAGAGTAATAAATACTTTCCTCTTAAATCCTGAACTCTCTTAGTATCTGAAGATAAGTTCAAGCTATATAAGTCAATTTCTTCATTATCAATCCATCTGATGAACTGATATCCTAAAGGTTCTCTTTTAATAGTAACGTTATATTCGTTCTTTAAACGATATTCAAGTACTTCAAACTGAAGGACACCTACTACACCTACGATGATTTCTTCCATAGAACCACCAATTTCAGTGAAGATCTGGATAGCCCCTTCCTGAGCAATCTGTTCTACACCCTTAACAAACTGTTTACGCTTCATTGTATCTGTATTACGGATACGTGCGAAATGTTCAGGAGCGAATGTAGGAATACCTTCAAACTTGAATTTATGCTTAGGTGTACAGATTGTATCACCAATAGAGAAAATACCTGGATCAAAGACACCAATGATATCTCCAGAATACGCTTCCTGGATTTCTTCACGGTCATCAGCCATTAACTGTTTAGACTGGCTTAATTTGATTTTCTTATTTCCCTGCATATGGAATACTTCCATACCCTTAGTGTATTTACCAGAAGTAATACGCATGAATGCCATTCTATCTCTATGTGCTTTATTCATGTTAGCCTGAATCTTGAATACAAATGCACTGAAATCTTCATTGAATGGATCAATTGGTCCATCATCACTCTGTTTTGGCTGAGGAGGCATAGAATAGTCTAAGAAATGATGTAAGAATGGTTCTACACCAAAGTTAGTTAAGGCACTACCAAAACATACTGGTGATAATTCTCCACGATGTACTCTTTCTAGATCAAATTCTGCACCTGCACCATCTAGTAACTCTACATCATCTTGAAGAGTGGCATAATAATCTTCACCGATTTCTTTAATTAATTCCGGATCATCATAATCAGTAATGATTTCCTGTACTTCCTTCTTACCACCCTGTACTGGTACGAAACGAATCACTTTCTTAGATTCTCTTTCATAAACACCCTTGAACTGTTTACCACATCCAATAGGCCAGTTAACAGGACATGTATCCATACCTAATTCCTGTTCAATTTCTTCCATTAATTCATAAGGGTCTTTTGCTTCTCTATCCATCTTGTTGATGAAAGTAAAGATAGGAATATGTCTCATTGCACAGACCTTGAATAACTTACGTGTCTGTGCTTCGACACCCTTAGATGCATCAATAACCATGACTGCTGAGTCAGCTGCCATTAATGTACGATATGTATCTTCTGAGAAGTCCTGATGGCCTGGAGTATCTAGGATATTGATACAGAAACCATCATAGTTGAACTGTAATACTGAAGATGTAACAGAAATCCCTCTCTGTTTTTCAATTTCCATCCAGTCACTGACTGCATGACGCATATTCTGTTTACCCTTGACCATACCGGCTTCCTGAATAGCTCCACCATATAATAAGAACTTTTCTGTTAATGTTGTTTTACCAGCATCCGGGTGAGAAATAATCGCAAATGTACGACGTTTACTTACTTTATCTACAAATTCTGACATATAGCCTCCTTAAATTACAAATTGACCATTCTTGAAGATCTGTACTGTTTTTCCATCTTGAGTTACTGCTTCAATGTTTAGGTCTTTTGTCCCAATCATAAAATCAACATGTGTGAATGAATCATTAACACCATGTTTATATAATTCTTCTTTAGTCATCTCATAACCGCCCTTGATACATTCATTAAAACCTTTACCAAGCGCAAGATGACATGCTGCATTCTCATCAAATAATGTGTTATAGAATAATAGCCCCATTTCTGATATAGGAGAATCAACAGGCACAAGTGCTGCTTCACCTAAATAATGAGCCCCATCATCAGTATCAATGATGCTTGCAAGTACATCTTTACCAGTCTTAGCATCAAAGTCTATAACACGACCTTCCTTAAATCGAATATAGAAATCATCAACGAGTGAACCACCGTGATTAAGTGGTAATGAAGAATAAACAATACCTTCTGTCTTTCGATAGTCTGGAGAAGTGAAGATTTCTTCTGTAGGCATATTAGGGAAAGAATACACTCCATCAGTTGTAAAACTTCCTCCACCTGCAAATAAATAATCTTTATTCATGTATACTTTTAAATCAGTTCCTAGACTATTTGTATAGTGTAAGTAGTCGATAGACATCTCATTAAGTGTCTTAACACGTTCTTCAAAAGACGCACGATGCATTTCCCAGGCATTTAAAGGATCTTTTGTATCTACATAACATACATGATAGATAGCCTTCCATAAGGCTTCTATAGCCTCCTGGTTATTCATATCAGGGAATACCTTATTGGCCCACTTAAGAGAAGGTGCACCAACAATACACCAGCGGTCAATACCTAGATCTAAATGATCATAAAATGTCTTTGCCTGTTCATGCATTGCTTTACTGTATGTTGCCATCTTTAAAGGATCAATGCCTTTAAATCCATCAGGATTCTCTGATGTAATAGTGACTACAGCTGCATGTTCTAAAGCATACTTATTACGTAACTCCACCAAATAATCAGGCACATTCTTGAAATAATCCACTTCATTATGTTCATATCTAAGTCTTGTAATATCCTCATCCACATAATGTGCAATTACATCCTGAGCCCCTGCTTTATAAGCTTCTTTTGCGATAGCTTTCACTAAAGAGGCACATTCAACATCAGCAGTGACAACAAGTTTCTGACCTTTTTGAAGATTAACGCCTTTTTTTACTATTAATTCAGCATATTTATTCATCATATCATTACACCCCATCTCCATTATTCTAAGAATTTTCTTTTCTTTGTCAACAGAAAAAGCATAACATATTACGTGTTGAATTTCCATTTTTCTTGTTATTATTTTATACATGTGGTATGATATCTATAGCAGTTACACAGGACATTTTGTATTGGTTTTTTATCAGTAGTACACTATCGATTGCAAAAGCCTATAATAAAGTTGCTTGATGTATTGCAATTTACAGGAGGTATGTCAGATGACAGGTAAAGTAAAATGGTTTAAGGCTGAAAAAGGTTATGGATTCATTACAGTAGAAGGACAGAGCAAAGATATTTTCGTTCATTTCTCTGCAATCAACGCTGATGGATACAAGACTTTAGAAGAAGGCCAGACTGTTGAATTTGACGTTGTTGAAGGCGATCGTGGACCACAGGCAGCTAACGTTACAGTAGTAGAATAATCATCATAAAAGAAAAAGGCTGATGCAATAAGCATCAGTCTTTTTTTGTCATATAAGCGATTAATAGCTTCATTGTGTTCTCTACTGCATCCACATGTGAACGTTCCATGCCATGGCTTGCAGCCACACCTGGACCAATGAGTGCGCCTCTAATGTCCTGTCCACCTCTTAATGATGCAGAAACATCAGAACTATAGAATGGATAAATATCAACTGCATAAGATAATTCATTATCTTTCGCAAGATTAATAAGTGCTGTTGTCATCTGGTAATCATAAGGACCACTAGAATCCTTCGCACAGATAGAAACATCTTTTTCTGTGCAGCTTAAGTCTTTACCAATACATCCCATATCCACTGCAATGACTTCTTCGATTTCTTCTGGGATATAAGCACATCCATGTCCTACTTCTTCATAGGTAGAAATCAAGAAATACCAAGTATCGCTAGGAATAATGAATTCTTCTTTCATTGTCTTTAATAAGTCATAAAGAATCGCAACACTCAACTTATCATCTAAGAATCTTGATTTAATAAAGCCACTTGGAGTAATCGTTGTTTTAGGATCAATACAGATATAATCTCCTGGCGTAATACCTAATTCTTCTACTTCCTTCTTAGATGATACACATTCATCAATACGTACATGCATTGTCATATCAGTTCTAGGGGCATTCTTAGAATCGTCATAGACATGTGCACTTGGAGAATTAGAAAGAATAGTTCCTGTATAACTTCTTCCATCTCTTGTGATGATTTTGCAGTATTCACCATCTAGTGTAGGAACAATAGGGCCTCCTACAAGGGTAAATGCCAATGTACCATCTTCCTTGATACTTCTTACCATTAAGCCTAAAGTATCAACATGAGCACATAATGCCTTTGTATGATGTTTCATACCAGGTACCTTAACAATTAGATTACCTTTATTGGTATGCATTGTTTCATAACCTAAGGCTTTTACTTCCTTTTCATAAAAATCAATGACTGCTTTTGTATATCCTGTAGGAGAATCAATCAAAAGCAGTTCTTTCGCAAATTCCATTACTTTTAATGCGTTCATATGAAGCCTCTCTTTCCTACTCATTATAACATCTAAAAAAGATCAAGCATATTATCAAGATAGATTTCTTCTCTTACATTGATTGCATATTCTGGCTTAACCATATAATAAAGTAAAAACTCTAATACAAGCGCACTGCCTAGACTTCTCCCTTCTATCTTGAATTGCGTAAAGCCTAGTGGTCTATAAATAGACTGTATATCTTCAATACTGATGAATGAAGGATTATGCATAGCATAAGAGAAACGATATCCAAATTGTGCATTGGGTGCATGACATATATGATCAGGAATATCTTTACCCAAATTCTGTAAACTCACTGTTTCATAACATCTCTTTCTATCCTGACACCCTACATAACAGCATTCATTACATAAGAACTCTACTTTATCCTTCTGCTTAATTGTAGATAATAATTTCAATTCTTTATTTAAACGGAAATCAGGCACCACATAACGGAATTCTTCTCTTTCACATTCTTCTTTGAATTTATTAAAATCAGTAATGACTTTAGTAGTAGAAGAAACAAAGTAGAGATGTGGATATTTCTCCATCAAATAGTGTAATAAGAGATCGGAGTGTACAATAACCCCATTGTTTCCTGCTTCATCAAATAACCTACATAATGTATTACATTTAGGATCTGAAAGATGTTCTTCTTCTAACATAGAATTACTAAAAGTAAGTCTTGCAGAAATATGATATGTCTTCATAAGGTCTAATACCTCACGAGGATTGTCTTCTCCTTCTCCTAATCTTCCTCCACCCCATAAGCAGTCCATTGGAGCACCATAAATAGAACCTATTTCACACCAGTCATAGAAGTATTCTCTATGATTATAAAAGAGAGGAAGGAACTTCTTATATAATTCATAGAATTCAAATAGTCCTGGTAAGTGGTAATAAATTGTTTGATTCATCATTCTCTTATTAATTCTTCTAACACTTTTCTTACATTATGTGCTGCATCTTCTTGTATCTCAATAATACGTGCACCTCTAGACTTAGCCACTTCTCTTAAATCAACAGATATACCTGTATGGAATGAACAGCCTACAACTAAAAAAACATCTCCTGGCTGTAATGTATATACCATCTCATAGGCTAATTGATAATTTGGCGCTGGATCCCCATAAAGAACTGGCTTATTGTATAAAGAATAGGCAATATCCATTTCATCATCTTCAGGTAGACCACCATGTAGTTCTAATGCATCACTTCCTGCAAGTCTATGTAAACCATCAATATTCATTGTGATAATAGGAATATGATACTCTGCCAAGGCTAAATGTGCATCATTAGGTTTTGCACCATTCATATTTGCTTTTAATTGTCTAATCACTTCATTGTATTCTTCATGATGACTTTGAGCATAACTTCTAAATAGTTTTTCTCTAACATCTGGTCTTTCCATAAATGTAGGAATATTACTTTGTTTAGATATTCCTGCACCTGTAAATGCGATTATCTTCATAAAAATCATCTCCTTGTGTTACATTATAACACTTATAAGAGTTTTAATAAATCTTCTACCTTTTCTAGGATATAATCAGAATCACTCATATCTTTGCTTTCTACACTGCCCCATTTCGCAAAGGCAAAATCAATGCCTGCATTTCTTGAAGCAAGAAGATCTGAATAAGCATCACCAATATAAATAACATCTTCCTTATTTAATCCTAAACGTTCCATGCATAATAATAATGGTTCAGGATCAGGTTTATGTTTTGAGGTATCATCCTCTAGTACAACAACTTCCATATAATCATCTAATCCTAAAGAAACAACATCAATATCATACTGTTTCTTATTCTTAGAAGAGACAACACTGAATCTTAACTTTTCATGTAATGTCTTTAACACGTCATCCATTCCTTCATATGGACTTGCTTGATATTCATTGACATATTTAACCCATCTTGCATAAACTTCTTCAGGATTCTTCACTTCTAGTTCTTCCATGACCTTCATACCTGGATAAGAAGCGAAATGATAGACTTCTTCTAAAGTCCAGTCTTCTCCCTTCTCTTCCTGAATAATCTTCTGTAATGGAATCATATTCATATCAAGAGTATTGACTAAAGTATTATCAATATCAAAAATGAGTGCTTTATATTTCATTATTATTTCCTCTCTATTTCTATCACATAAGGTGCATTCTTTTTATTCATCATCTTAAAGCTTGATACATTAAACGTATGTGTATCTAATCGAGATACGTAGTTATCAATCCATGAGGCTTCTTCTTTACCTTGAGGATGTCCAATATAACAAGTAACAAAGATAACCTTCTTCATATGTTCTATAGCTTTAATAAGGGTTCTTTGAGTCACATCAAGTGTTGTTGTGATGTTATGATCTCCTTCTGGCAAATACCCTAGATTAAAGATACCAATATCAAATGTATCAACATAATGATCAAAATTCTCATGAGAATCACATATTAAATGTGCTTGATCTCCTACTAACTCTTTTGTATGACTAAGTGCTTCTTCTTGTATATCAAAACTATAGACTTCTTTGCAGCATTTAGTTAAAGCTTCTGTATCATGACCATTTCCCATTGTGAAGTCTACACCTATTTCTAAATTATCATATGTATGCATACGTTCATGTACATACTCTACCATACTTAACATATTAATTTCTCCTTTAAAAAAATCCGGCAATTGCCGGATTTATTATGACTTTAATGCAGGAAGATCTCCTGTATAAAGACAATATTCTTCTAATGTCCAGTTATTTTCATACATGATCTTAGCCGCTTTTTTACCTACATAGCGGAAATGCCAAGGTTCCTGTGTAATACCTGTAATCTTAGAAGTACCATCCGCAAAACGTAATACAAAGCCATATTTATGTGCATTCTTACATGCCCACTTATATTCTGATGTATCACCAAATACAAGTCTCTTACCTTCATTTACACTTTCAGAACTCATATCAATACCAAGTCCTGTCTGGTGTTCACTTGCACCAGGTAAAGCAACGTGCTGGATTGCATAAAGTTCTCCCCACTTCTGCTTATATTCTTTGTAGATTTCACTCTGTTCACTATAAGAACGATAACCACTATTAATCATAATATAGTAACCTTCCTTTTCACCTGCTTTACGCATAGCAAGGAATGCTTTATAAGCATCTTTTCTTAACTTTGGATGATCACATTTCTTAGTGATATATTTCTTATCAGGTGTTACTAGATCACTTGGTTTATAATCTGAAGGGAGATATAAGCCTTTCTTTACAAGTGTAGTATAACGAGCTGGATTTGTGATTGTATGTCTTGTTGCTTCTTTCGTAGAATCTCCAATAAATGGATAAGATGTACTTAATACAGCATAGTTATAATTTTTACTTGATTTATAAGCTGCTTCATATTTATCCATATCCTTGAATTTAAATCCAGAAACAGCCATATAATTCTTCATCTTATTATAGCTATAGCCTTTATCTAGAATATAATCTAAATCATCGCTATCAGCTGTTTTTAAGATTGTCCAAATCTGTTTTTCAGTAAAGCCTTTCTTCTTTAAAGAAGGAATCTGATCATCTAATAAAGGTGTTAATGTATCAACAACATCTGCAGATTTCATCTTCTTATGAAGAGACTGATACTTTTCAAAATCAGCATAGTACTTAACATCTTTAGAATGTTTTAACCATGAATCCAAATGATCTAAATAATCATCATCAATAACCATCTTTACTTTATCACTTGTGAGTTTTAATACAGCAGACTGCTGAGACCATGAATAACCCTTCATAGCCAATCTAATACGTGAAAAGTTGAATGTGATAACTAATACCAATACAACAACTACAGGAATAACAACCTTTAAGACGTTATCCCATCTTATTCTTCTACGACGTCTGTAAGGAGAATAATTATAATTTCTCTTTCTTCTTCTCATAATTGTTACCTCTTTCTATATCACAAGTAATAGTACCAAACAGGACATTATTTGTCCACACTCCACCGTTATAATCTCAAATTTTCACATAATTTACATATTACTGTTTAATTATGAGAACACATTGCAAAAGTATAGATTTTATGATATCTTTTACTAAGTGTGAAAAGGAGGTTTCCCCGATGCAATTAGTCATTTATATATTCATTGCGTTATGTACTCTTGCAATCGCAATTCTATTTACTGAAGTTACTGGAAAACTATTCAAAGCATTACTTGCTTTAGTAGGTGCTGCTTCTACTGGTTACTCAATTGCCTTAGCTGCACGTATGATTGCAAAGTCTACTAAATGGTTCAGTAAACCACCACTAATGAATACTTTCTATATTTCATCTGCGATTGTATTAGTATTAATCATTATCGTTACAAAAGTCATCTTAAAAAAGAAAAACGGGTAACCGTTTTTTTATTATACAACGCAAAAAAGGAATGCACAGGCATTCCTTTTACTGACTACTCCCACGGGCTTGCCCGCGGGGTTCTTACTGTCAAGTTTAGCTTATAATCGTACATCATTTTCAGACTTTGGAATACAAGTGTAAATCTATTTAAGTAAGAACTTCTATTACCAAGCAGTCCACGACCACATTAACGGTAAATTTTTATCTTGCGATATGGAAGTATAGTCAATCTCCCTGATGTTTATTTTATGCTATTTTGATTCTATTAATCTCAATTCGGGTAGAAAACTTAAGTAAAAATTATGTGGCTTTCATCCCATAGGCAAGCCTATGTTTTTTTCGCCAGTAATTAATAACATCTTCTTGCCTGGTAGAAGCTTCTCTGCCAATAGCTATTTGATAGTGATGCAACCTGTACTGGTTTACCAGATGAAGGCGCATGTACCATACGGTTGCCACCAATATAGATACCTACATGATGAACACCAGAATATGAACCATTTGAACTAAATAAGATAATATCACCAGCCTGCATAGAACCACGATCTACATATGATCCTACACCACATAATGACTTTGTTGTATTTGATCCAATATTAACACCAGCCTGATAATGAGCCCAGTTCACAAGACCAGAACAGTCAAACTTAGTCCAGTTAGGATTAGAAATCTGACTCATAGAGTGACATCCACCCCATACATACATATAACCCTGACGTGTTAATGCCTTGTTCGCAATCGCAAGTCCTCTTGCAGACTGATTGGCACTTGGAGTTGGTGCAGGCGTTGTATTTTGACTGCCTCCTCCGTTATTAGAAGATCCACCATTATTTGATGATGATCCACTATTATTAGATGAACCACTGTTATTTGATGATCCACCATTTGATGAACCACTATTTGTATTTGGTGTTGCATGAGTGACACCATTTACTTTAGATTCATCTGATGCTTTACTTAATTCAATTAAGTTCTGTGCAATTGTACCAATACTATTTTCATTATCAGATAAATCACTTTGCTTATCCTGTAAAGCTTTCTGTTCTGCTTCAAGTTTAGCTACTAATGATTTCTGTAATGTTTCAGTTTGACTCTTTTGTGCATTTAATGCAGTCTGAGTATCTACAAGAGTCTGCTTCTGAGCTTCTAACTGCTTCTGTTCTTCTTTAATTTCATTCATTAAATCAGTTTCATAAGCAGTTAAATCCTTAAGAGTTGCAGCTCTTGAGAAGAAATCAGAGAATGAACTTGCATTGAATAAATAATCTACATATGCATTAGAATTCATCTGACTCTGCATTGAATAGATTCTATCCTTTAATAGAGCCTTCTTCTGATTTAGATTATTTTCTGCATTTGTGATTGCGGTATTCATATAAGCAATCTTCTGATTAGCTTCATTGATCTGGCTATTTAAAGTATTAATCTTATTTGCTACATCTGAGATAGATAACTTCGCACTATCAACACTATTCTGTTTACTGTTGATTTCATTTTTTAAACTTGCACTTTTTGTCTTTAAGTATTTATTAAACTCTTTACAAGTATTCTGGTTTGAACGAGTAAGGGTCTTTGATGAACAAAGTCTATAATACTTTGATTCCTGACCAGCAAATTTATTAGCTGCTTCAACTGTATTCACATTGGAAAAAGCAAGCGGTGTTACCATCGCAGCAGCAATAAGCAATGACACAATTTTATGTCTTCTTTTCACAAAATCACCTTCCTTCACGTACAAATAATTATAACACAAGTTGTTTTAAAACCCAAACTCATATAGAAATTCACATAATCTTAAGAAGTTTCAGTCTTTCTGATTCTTCGTGCTTTAAAACAGTCTTTTCAAGATAATGACTCCAACAATCTGCATCTTTAATCAGTTCACTATATGCATCATCTATGCGTTCTTTATGTGAATGATTGCTGATTGCAGTAAGAATAATGTTTTTTTCTTCATCATTAAATATAGAACCAAGAAGTTCTTTTGAAAGTTCACTTGAACGTGCAGCATGCTGGAAACTAGAAGAATAAATAGGTACTGCTATATCATGAAGAAGACCAATGATGGCACATAATTCTTCATCAAGTCCTCTTTGTTTCGCAAGAAGTAAACATAATGTTTCTACCTGAAACATATGGGCTATTGCATCTCTTTTATAATAACCATGACTTTTTTCGTCTAAGAGATGTAATACCTCATCACGTAAACTAAAATAACGATTCATCGTCTGAGTCCCTTAGGAAATAAGTTTTTAACCTGATTGCTTTCTTTATAGAAAGAAAGTGGATAACCATCTACAAAGAGTACACCAAAGCCTTTGTTTCCTGTTCCTTCTAATGTTTCACCATGGATATACTTCTTGATTTCTTCACTATCACTTGGATAGTCATAACTTCTTTTTACATCTTCTTTAGTCAAAGTTAAGGCAAGAGAATAACTTGGAATAAATCTATTTTTTCTTACTTCACCTAAATAAAGTCCATTACGTAATACTCTAATTCCTTTTAGTTCTGGAAAGTTCTTTTTGATTGCATAGAGGTGTCCATTATTTTCTATGATATAAGAAGGCAGATTCTTATTAAGGTTTTCCTGATAGAAAGTTTTTAAAACCTTTAGATTGGCTTGACTTGCTTGAGGTTTCATTGGTCTGACTGCTTTTCTTGGACTGTTTCCAGGTTTTCTTAGTAAAGCTATAAAATGCCCTTCTCCACGATAATGATGAGGATAACATCTTACTACTTCATCTAGATCAACGCCTGGACATAAACCATGAGATTTACTAAGAGGAAGTAATTCAAAGCCAAGTTCATCGACTGCATAATGAACCATTGCTTCATTTTCTTCATATGAGTAAGTACATGTAGAATAGATAACCATACCACCCTGTTTCAACATTTCATAAGCACCCTTAAGAAGATTCTTCTGGATGTGTGCACATTCTAATACCTTCTCTTCACTCCAGGTATCCACAGCCTGTTCAAGTTTTCTAAACATACCTTCCCCACTGCATGGTGCATCTAAGACAATCTTATCAAAGGCTTCCTGAAATTGCTTTGTAAAGCGCATTGGATCAACATTTGTGACAATTGTATTGTCTAATCCAAAACGTTCAATATTCTCACTTAAAATACGTGCACGAGAGGCTTCTATATCATTCGCAATTAATACGCCTTCTCCTGTTAATCGAGATGCAATCTCACAGCTTTTACCTCCTGGAGCCGCGCACATATCTAATACAAAATCATCTGGTTCAATAGGTAATGTATCAGCTACAAGCATAGCACTTGGTTCCTGGATATAATAAAGTCCTGCAAGAAAATAGGCACTTCTTCCTGGATGATAGTTTTCATCATAAAGATAACCATTTTCTACAATAGGATGATGTTCAATATACTGTTCATCTAATACTTTTTCTACATTCTTCTTATTTCTATTTAAATATAAACCTTTAACTGGCTTTTCTAATAAAGCCTTCTTAAAGTCATCATATTCATCTTTTAATAAAGACTTCATACGGGCATCAAATTGTTCCATAAATTCACGTCCTTTCTGAACTATTATACAAAAAAATAGATGTGTTGACTACTTTGGATATGCTACAATGTGAAAAGGAGGATTGTTCAATGAGATGTTCATGGGCTAAAAGTAAAGAAGCAATCAAATATCATGATGATCGATGGTGTAAAGAAACACACGATGAAAGAATGTTATTTAAGATGCTTGTTCTTGAAGGCATGCAGGCAGGATTATCCTGGGATACTATTTTAAAGAAAGAAGAAGCATATAAGCAGGCATTCAATGATTTTGATTATCAGAAGATTGCATCTTATTCTAAAGAAAAGATAGAATCGCTTAACGAAGCTGAAGGGATTATTCATAATCGTTTGAAGATCAATAGTATTATAGCCAATGCGAAAGCTTTCTTAAAGGTGCAGGAAGAGTTTGGAAGCTTTGATCATTATATCTGGTCTTTTGTAGATTATAAGGTGATTGATCATCGTTATACAGATGAAAAAGAGATACCTGCAAGTGATGCACTGTCTACTAAGATATCTAAAGATATGAAGAAACGTGGCTTTAAGTTCGTTGGTCCTGTGATTATTTATAGCTATTTACAGGCTATTGGTATTTATAATGATCATCTCATGGATTGTGAATGGAGGTAAAGGATATGACACGTATTGATGAAACTATTAAGAGACATGATAAGGGATATAACTGTGCACAGGCTATTGCATGTACTTATTGTGATCTTGTAGGCATGGATGAAGAAACAATGTTTAAGGTAGCTGAAGGCTTAGGTCTTGGTGTCGGCTGCATGGAGGGTACTTGTGGTGCTATTACTGGTGCATGTATTCTTGCAGGATGTAAGAATAGTACAGGTGATTTAAATAACCCTACCAGTAAAGCAAGTACTTATAAGTTATCTAGAGAAATCATGCAGAAATTTAAAGAAAAGAATTCTACAACTACATGTAAAGTATTAAAGGGTGTAGAAACAGGCAAGATGTTAAGAACTTGTCCAGATTGTATTAGAGATGCTGCAGCGATTGTAGAAGAAGTATTATTTAGTGAGGAATAGTCATCTATTCCTTTTTTTATGCATAAAAAAAGCCGAGAAATATATCCCAGCTTAGTCATCAATAATTGGTGCCCTTGACCGGACTCGAACCGGTACGGGTTTGAAGCCGGCAGATTTTGAGTCTGCTATGTCTACCAATTTCATCACAAGGGCATTGACAACGTTATTATTATAGTATGCATACGTGATGTTTTCAAGAAAAAAATGGTTTTATTTCGATGGAATCGTGATCCTCAATTGTAAAATGAAACTGGAATTAAGGAATTGGGATAAAGGGGCATGCCCCTTTATCCCAATTCGCGCGGCCGCAGGCCCCTTATTCTCATTTTTTGTATAAAAAATGTCCATAGAAATCGTATTATATAGTTACCACACTTTATAAGGAGATTTCTATGAACACTGTTAATATATCACAAAAAGCAAAAAATAAACACCTTAATTTTTCTCATTATGAGTTCATCATCAATTCTTTGATTCAGTTCAATGCTTCCCATCCTGGTAAGCGTAACATCGGCAAGACTCAATTCATTAGGGAATTAGCTTCTACTGTAGGCACTACTGTCTCTAATGTTTATTCAATCATTAAGGATGCCACCATCACTATCAAGGATACTCATCTTAAAATTCATTATGAACTTTCTGCCATGGCTGCATTCGAGAAGAGATCAAAGATTCACAAGATTCCAAACAACTCGAAATATGAAGAATCAAAAGAGTTCATCTCTCTTGTCGAACAAGAAATAAAATCAAATAGATTATCCTCTATTGATGAGACCATAAATTATTTAAAGATTCATCAGCCAGACAGAATAAAGAATATGGTGACTGTATCTACTAAAACCTTTTACAACTATGTCCATCAGGGAAAAACATCCATCAAGCCTATTGATCTTCCTCGCATGGTCAGAAGAAAAGTAAATAAGAACTGGAAGTCATACATTCCAAAAAGACAGAAAGGTACTTCCATTACCGAAAGGCCTGAATATATCAAGGATAGAGAAGAATTCGGGCACTGGGAAGGTGATTTAGTTACTGGACCTAGAGATGGGCAGAATGGTGCATATCTTACTCTCATTGAAAGAAAGACACGCTTCTACTATATGATTCCTATCTCTGCCAAATCTTCAAAGCAGGTCTATATGCAGATCAACAAGCTTCATAAGTTCTATGGTGATAGCTTTAAGGATATCTTTAAATCAATTACCTTTGATAACGGTAGTGAGTTTTCTAGATGGAAGGATATAGAACAGAAGCCAAACTCAAAAGAGAAAAGAACCACTGTCTATTTCGGCAGACCATATCATTCATGTGATAGGGCCTCAAACGAGAACTGCAATGGACTTATAAGATATTTCATTAAGAAAGGAACTGATATTAATACAATTGATAAGAAGACAACTATTGATATAAACAATAAAATAAACCAGAAGAAAAGGAAGATACTTGGATACCTTCCTTCTGAAGAACTATTTCTTAACGAACTAGCTAAACTTAATGTAACTGATAATACTATTTTCTATAAAATCTAATTTATCTTCTTATTTCCAGTTTCTGCTTGCAATTCGGGAAGTTTTTTTTGATTTTTTGTTGTATATCGCATTTTTAGCCCTTATACACTTCATAAATTCAATTTAAATTATTTTTGTATCGATTATTAATTGCTTCTTATATGCCCTCTGATGCGTAATATAAGTAAATCAAACACAAAAAAAGCATCCCACTTATGAGATGCTGTATTGGTATTTATGAAATTAAGCTAATTTCTTATAAACATCAATAAATTCCTGAGCTAAATCAATAACTACTAATGCGCACATCAAATGATCCTGTGCATGTACCATTAATAAGTTAAGTGGAGTCTTTTCTCCTCTGATTTCAGCCTGGATTAATTCAGTCTGAGCATGATGAGCTTCGTTAACTGTTTCTTTAGCAGTCTGAATTGATTCTTCTGCCTTTTCGATATCTCCCGCTTTAGCATACTGAATAGCTTCGATTGCTGAGCTTCTTGCGCTACCAGCATTAACGATTAAGTTAATGACTGTCTGTTCCTGTTCGTCCATTTTAATTCTCCTTTAACAACAATTCCAGATTTCCTCTGTGCTTCCATTATAGCAATTTCTGTAAGCAATTTCAATACCCTTTCACAATATAACAGAATTAGTCTGACATATAATTGAAGTGCTTACATGCAGCAGTGATTCCTTCTTCCTCAATATTAGTAGTAATATATTTTGCGACAGATTTCAATTCAGGTACTGCATTCCCCATCGCAATACCTAGACCTGTTTCCTCAATCATTTCGATATCGTTACGCCCATCACCAAAGGCGATTGTATCATCCATATCTCTTCCAAGTTCTTTTATAAACTCCTTAATACCTACTGCTTTTGATGATCCCTTTAAAGTCAAGTCAAAAGAGCGGTCACTTTGATGTCTCTGAACATCAAAATAAGGACTTAAAGCTTCTACCATGACTGGGATATCCTCTTTTGAATTGACAACAATCATTCCGATATATGTTTCAATATTCTTGTAATCAAATGAATCGATGATTGTTTCTTCTTTCATGCCCCAGTTATTCGCAAATGCCTGGTGAACAGGATCCTTTGAATCTCTGACATAAATAGAATCATTACCTTCAAAATAATAATTGAAATGGTATTTCTCACAAAGATCCATGGTTGCTTTAATTGCTTCTGCAGGTACTACATTCTTATAAACGCATTGACCTTTATACTCTACATAGGCACCATTACATGTAACATAGCCTGAGAATGGATATTTCATAACACCATCTACAATAAAACATTTGCATCTGCCTGTTGATAAGAATACATCATGTCCTGCTTCCTTTAATTTATCTAAAGTACGAACTGTTTCAGGTGTGATTTCATAAATATCCTGATTACAATCAATTAATGTACCATCTATATCAAAAAAGAATAATTTACTCATTATTTAATCTCCTTTTCTAGCAAGTACTACCATTATATCAAATGGATATAAAAATGAAACTAATTAAGAAAAGTCTCACAAAAACTTTAATTAGCGTTAAAAAAAGATGGGTATTTCGGGTCTTTAATTTTTGTGGGGGTCAGACCTTCGCTCTAAATATTTGGGGGTCTTAGAAACAGCATCTTTAAATCTGTGGGGGTAACACTAAGGCTCCCACATTTTAGGTATTTTTGTGTAATTAAAAACCTTTCGCTGTATGTTTAATTTGCTCATATTAAATCAAAGCGAAAGGAGATCACAAATTGGATAATGATC